>Ga0184605_10000090_pt1 | contig 23851 bp, 19 predicted proteins | sample PLM0_30_coex_FD_132995 | JGI IMG/M metagenome (GOLD analysis project Ga0184605, IMG submission 132995) | Groundwater sediment microbial communities from an aquifer in East River, Colorado, USA - PLM0_30_coex | ecosystem: Environmental > Terrestrial > Soil > Riparian zone | place: USA: East... | reverse complement strand
GCGCCGAGCGTGCCGAACGGCACGCCGAGCAGCACCGCGAACGGGATCGACCAGCTCTCGTATTGCGCGGCGAGCACCAGGAACACCATGACCAGTCCGAGGACGAACACGACACGGCCCTGCCCGCTCGAGGCGCGCTCCTGATAGGACTGCCCGCTGAACGCGTAGCCTACGCCGCGGGCGGCGTACTTGTCCTGGGCGAGCCGCTCCACGGCGGCGAGCATTTCCCCGGAGCTCTTCCCGGGCGCCGGGGCCCCAACGACCAGCGCCGACGTGAAGCCGTTGAACCGCGTGATGACGCTCGGGCCGGCCCGGAATTCGGTGTGCGTGAGGGCGGACACGGGCACCATCTGCTGGTTGGGCCCTCGGACGTACAGTCGCCCGATGTCCTCGGGGGTTTGGCGGAACCGCGCCTGCGCCTCCGCCTGCACGCGGTAGGTCTTGCCGTACCGGTTGAAGTCGTTGATGTAGAGCGTCGAGAGGGACGCTTGCAGCGTCTGAAACAGATCGGTGAGCGAGATCCCGAGCGCCTTCACCTTCTCCCGGTCCACCTGCACGAAGAGCTGCGGCGTGTTCACCCGGATGGCCGGGTACACGCCGCGCAGCTCGGGGAGCGCGTTGGCGTCGCGCGCGAATTCGCCCGTCAGGCCCGCGAATTTCGTCACGTCGTTCACGCCCCGGTCCTGCAAGTTCATCTCGAGGCCCGCGGTCGTGCCCAGGCCGATGATCTCGGGCAGGTTGAACGCGAACCCGCGCATGTCCCGCCGCTGGAAGAGATGGCCGTTCGCGGCGCCGAGCACGGCGGCGAACTGATCCTGCGGTGTGGTCCGCTCCTCCCACGGCTTCAGCGTGACGAACATCATCGTCACGTTCGTCTGGTTCGCATTCAGGAGGAAGTTGAGACCGACGAGCGAGACGACGTGATTGACCGCCGGTTGCTGCCGGAGAAAGCCTTCGATCTGTTGCACCACCGCGTCCGTACGCTGGCGCGAGGCGTTGTCCGGCAGCTCGATGAGTATCCCGAAGTACCCCTTGTCCTCGTTGGGAAGGAACCCGGTCGGCACGGAACGCATGAGGACGAACAGCAGGGCGATCACCACCCCGAAGGCCGCGAAGAACGTACGGGGGCGGTCGATCACTCGGCCGGCGGCGCCGAGGTAGCGCTCGGTCACCGAGCGGAAGCCGCGGTTGAAGCGATCGAACACCCGGCTCAGCATCGCCCCGGACGTGCGACCGGGGTCAGTGGGCTTGAGGAGCACGGCGCACAGCGCCGGGGTCAGCGTCAGCGCCACGATTCCCGACAGCACCACCGACACCGCGATGGTGATCGCGAACTGCTTGTACATCAGGCCGGTGATGCCTCCCAGGAACGCGACCGGAACGAACACGGAGCAGAGCACCAGCACGATGGCGATCAACGCCCGGCTCACCTGGTGCATCGCGCGGTCGGCGGCGACCGCGGGCGATAGACCCTCCTGGGCCATGATACGCTCCACGTTCTCGATCACGACGATCGCGTCGTCCACGACGATCCCGATCGCGAGCACCAGGCCGAACAGCGTCAGCAGATTGACCGAGAACCCGAGCACCTGCATCCCGAAGAAGGCGCCGATGACCGAGACGGGCACCGCGAGCACCGGGATCAGCGTCGCCCGCCAGCTCTGCAGGAACACGAACACGACGAGCGTGACGAGCAGCAGCGCTTCGAACAGGGTCTTCACCACCTCGTGGATCGAGGCGGTGACGTAAGGCGTCGTGTCGAACGCGATCGACCAGCGGACGCCCTGCGGGAACCCCTTGGCGAGCTCGGTCATCCGGCCCACGACCGCGCGCTTCACCTCCAGGGCGTTCGCCCCCGGTCGGAGGAAGACCGGGGTCAACGACGTCGGCGTGCCGTCTAACCGCCCGGCGAGGTCGTAGTTCCGCGCGCCGAGGTGCGCTTCCCCGATGTCCGAGAGGTGGACGAGGGAGCCGTCGGGCCGCCCCCGCACGATGATGCGCTCGAAGTCGCTCGGTTCCTTCAACCGCCCGCTGGTGATCACGGGAATGGTGAGCTCGGTCCCCGGCGGGGAGGGCTCCCGCCCGATGCGGCCCGCGGGATTCGTGGTGTTCTGCTCCTGCACGGCGGCGGCGACGTCCGACACGGTGAGGCCGAGCTGCGCCATCCGGTCGGGGTCGAGGCTCAACAGCATCGAGAACTCGAGCTGGCCGAACGTGCTCGCGTCCCCCACGCCGGGCAGCCGCTTGAGCTCGTCGTCGATATAGATCTTCGCGTAGTTGTTCAGGTACTCCGCGTCGTAACGCGGATCGTCGGAGGTGAGCGCGAGCACGACGAGGAACGCGGTCTGGCGCTTCCGCACGGTGATCCCGTTCCGCACCACCTCCTGCGGCAGCTGTGGCTCGGCGAGGGCGATCTGGTTCTGCACGTCCACCGCCGCGAGGTCCGGGTTGCGCGAGACGTCGAAATAGACCGACAGGTTCATGATCCCGTCGCTCGAGTTCGCGGACTTGAAGTACAGCAGGCCTTCGAGCCCAGACAACTGCTGCTCGATCGGCGCCGCAACGGCATCGGCCACGTCCTGCGCGGTCGCACCCGGATAGACGGCCTGCACCTGGATCTCGGGAGGCGTGAGCGGCGGATAGGTCTCGACCGGCAGCCGGCTCAGGGAGTACAGACCGAGCAATACGATCACGATCGAGATGACGCCCGAGAAGATCGGGCGCCGGATGAATATGTTGCGGATCTGCGGGGCGTCGCTCATGGCCGGCTCCGGATCCTCAGCGGTGCGGCCGGGAGAGCGATCGAGGCGCTATCGCGAGCGACGGTCGCAGCGCTGTCGGCCGCGGGCCGATAGGCCACTGGCGTCGCCGGCTGGCCGGGCGTGACTTTCTGCACGCCCTCCACGACCACGCGGTCGCCCGCCTCGAGCCCCTGCTCGATCAGCCACGATCCGCCGTCCCACGAAGTGGCCACCACGTCCCGCGCTGCGACCGTGCCGCTGTCGCCCACCACGTAGACGAACGGCCCGTTCAGGCCCTGCTGCACGGCGCGCTGCGGGACGAGGATCGCACTCGGCCGCTTGAGGCCGAGCAGTCGCACGCGCACGAATTGCCCGGGGAGCAGCACATGATGGGGGTTGCCGAGCTGCGCGCGCAGCTGCAGCGTGCCGGTCGCCGGTTGGACGGCTAGGTCCGCGAAGTTGAGCTGGCCAGTCGCGGGGAAGAGGCTGCCGTCCGCGAGCGTGACCTGCACGGCGAGCGCATGCGGGCCGGGGGGCAGGAGCAGCCGCCCGTCCGCGATGTCCCTCCCCAAGGCGAGCATGTCTTCGTCGGAAGGGCTGAAGTTCACGTAGATGGGGTCCACCTGCTCGACGGTCGTGAGCAGGTCGGCGGAGCCGGTCACGCGGGCGCCCAGCTCCAGCTGGGCGCGTCCGGCTCGCCCCGAGATCTCGGCGCGAACGAACGTGTCGTCATAGTCCTTTTTGGTTTGATCGGCCGCGGCCTGCGCTTGGTCGAATGCCTGCTGCGCGTCGTCGAAGTCCTTTTGCGCCACTGCGCGCGCAGCGAGCAGCGACTTGAGGCGCGCCAGGTTTCGCTCGGCGTTGGCGAGTCGCGCCTGGGCACTGCGGTAGGCGGCCTCGTAGGTCGTCGGATCGATCCGGAACAGCAGTGTTCCCTTCGCGACGTCCGTGCCTTCGGCGTACGGGCGCGCGAGGATCACCCCGGTGACCTGCGACCGCACTTCCACCGAGCGCGATGCCGCCGCCTGTCCCACGTACTCGTAACGCGCGGCGATGGTTTCGGGGACGACGGTGAGGACCGACACTTCCGGTGGCGGCGGAGCGGCGCCCGCGACGGGTGCACGCCGGCGCGCGGCCACTCCCCCAAGGACGACAAGTGCGACCGCGCCCGCCGCGGTCCAGGTAGCCGGTTTGATCGAACGCTTCATGCGAATACCCGCTGGTGAAGGTGATGAACGACCGAGCCGATAGTGCAGGAATGAACCATGTATCGGCAATGTTCCCGCGACTTCGCGCAGCCAGGCCGGGCTCCCCCGTTTGGGTCGGGCCGCACCACCCGGCTGGCTGATGCTGCTCCCCACGGGTGACATGCGGGCGACTGCGATGCAACGGTTCGGTGGCTGATGGTTCACTAATGAACCAACGCGTCTGCGAGTTCCCGGCGGGCCCGACGCACGGCCTCGGCGAAGGGCGTGGGAACGCGGCTCGGACCAGCTGGGCGCGGTGCGGCGCGACTCGCAGAACTCGCTGCTCCGCCATTGGTTGCGTTGGGCGCCGGTCCCGTTGTCACCGCCCATTGTGACTGCGGACACCGTAGCGAATCCTGTGGGGCCGCATACTGCTCGATGGACGCGCCCATGACCCTACGGGTCCTGCTGCTCGAAGACGTGCCTGCCGACGCCGCGCTGATCGAGCGCCAGCTCACCAAGTCCGGGCTGGGCTTCGTCAGCCAACGGGTCGACACGCGCGGCGCCTTCGAGGAGGCGGTGCGGGTCTTCGCTCCCGACGTCATCCTGTCCGATCATGGACTCCCCGGTTTCGACGGGTCGGCGGCGCTCGCGTTCGTGAAGGAGCATTGCCCCGCGCTTCCGGTCATCTTGGTCACCGGCTCGCTCAGCGAAGAGAGGGCCGTCGCGTTCATGAAAGCGGGCGCCGCGGATTACGTCCTGAAGGATCACCTGGCGCGACTGCCCCAGGCGATCGAGCGGGCCCTGCGGGAGAGCCGTCTCCAGGAGGAGCGGGAACAGGCCGTCGCGGCGCTGCGCGAGTCCGAGGCGCAGTACCGCTCCCTGTTCGAGAACACGCCGTACCCGGTGTGGGTATTCGACCTGGTGACACACCGGGTGCTCGCCGTGAACGGGGCGGCGATCCGACACTACGGGTACTCGCGCGAGGAATTCCTCGCCCTCCAAATCGAAGACCTGCGACCGGCCGAGGACGTTCCCGCCCTCCATCGGCACCTCGCGACGATGCCCACCGGTTTCCACTCCGCCGGCATGTGGCGGCACCGCAAGAAGGACGGCACCATCATCGAGGTCGAGACCGGCGGCCACGGGATACAGTTCAGCGGGCGACCGGCGGAACTGGTCGTGATCCACGACGTCACGGAGCGAAAGCGACTCGAGGAGCAGTTCCGCCAGGCGCAGAAAATGGAAGCGGTAGGCCGTCTCGCGGCCGGGATCGCTCACGACTTCAACAATCTCCTGACCGCGATCCTCGGCACGACCGAGTTGATGCTGGAGGACCTCCCCTCGGAGGGCGCCGAGCGTGAGGGGCTGCTCGACATCCGGAGTGCCGCGGAGCGGGCGGCCGTCCTCACGCGGCAGCTCTTGACGTTCAGCCGCCAGCAAGTGGTATCGCCGCAGTTGCTACGGTTGAACGAGCTCGTGTCCGACCTCGGGAAGCTGCTGCGGCGCCTGCTGGGCGAGGACGTGGCGATCCGTACGACGCTGGCACCCGATTGCGGCAGCGTGAAAGCCGACCAGGGACAGCTCGAGCAGGTGATCGTGAACCTCGCGGTGAACGCGCGCGACGCGATGCCGAACGGGGGACGGCTCGCGCTCGAGACGAGGAACGTCGACCTGGACGGAGACTATCCCACCGAGCGGGTGACGATTCCGGCGGGGCGTTACGTCATGCTCGCGGTCACCGACAGCGGCACGGGGATGGACGTCCAGACCAAGGCCAGGATCTTCGAGCCCTTCTTCACGACCAAGCCAGTCGGCAAGGGGACGGGACTCGGCCTCGCCACGGTGTACGGGGTCGTGCAGCAAAGCGGCGGATACATCTGGCTGTACAGCGAGCTCGGCCACGGCACGAGCTTCAAGATCTACCTGCCGCGGGTGGACGCGGTGCAGCCGACTCCGGCCGCGGCGGAGAGCTTGGCGGCCGCGCGCGACGGTACCGAGACGGTGCTCATCGCCGAAGACGAAGACGCCGTGCGTCATATCATCACGAAGGCGCTGGAGGCCCGCGGGTACCGCGTGTTGACGGCCCGGGACGGGGTCGAGGCGCTGGCACTCGCCGGCCGCCACGCCGGGCAGATCGATCTGCTGGTGAGCGACGTATTGATGCCGGACATGAACGGCCGGGAGCTCTCGAGGCAGCTGACCGAGGCGCGGCCGACGGTCAAGACGCTGTATCTCTCCGGCTACACCGACGACGTCATGCTGCACCGCGGCGTGCTGCAGGAGGGTGTTCCCTTCCTGCAAAAGCCGTTTTCGCTCGACGCGTTGGCATGCAAGGTTCGCGAAGTGATCGAGGCACGCCTCTGACAGAGCTGCCCCTCGTCGCCCGCGCGCGGGGGCACGGTGACCGACCGGCGATCATCGCCGCGGAAGGCACATTCACCTATCGCGAGCTGCTCGACGCCTCCGACTCCTTGACACGTGTGACGGTCCTGTCTAGAGTGCGTAACAGAACCCACAAGGCGGGAACCGGTGACGCACCCTTTGGTGTCTAATGGCAATTGCCGCTGGGCGAGTCCCTGAGCGAGCAGGCCCGCTGGGTGGCGCACGCTGGTGCGCCGACGCCCCCGCCGGAGCCGCTCCGGTGGGGGCGTCGGGTTTTTGGTGACATGACCAACGAGGAAGGACGAGGAAGGACGATGAAGCGATATCTGCTGGCGAGCGACTTCGACCAAACCCTGAGCTTCAACGATTCGGGGATCGTACTGAGCGAGCTGCTCGGCATTCCCGGCTTCCAGGAGAAGAGCGCGGGGCTGTCGCGCATCCACCTCGTGCAGCAAGGGGCGGAGTTGGCGTATCTGCTGTTGCACGATCCCGAGTACCGCCAGGTGAGGAGGGACCACTTGCTCGAGGTGGGGAAGCACATCCGCCTCAAGCAGAACCTGCACCTGCTGCCGCGCCTGCTCGGTGAGCTGGACGGATACGAATTCGCCTTCTACGTGATCTCCGCGGCTCCCCAAGAGGTGATTCAATCGGCGCTGGAAGGCATCGTCCCAGCGGACCACATCCACGGGACGCGGTTCCGCTACCACCCCTCCTCCGGAGAGATCCAGTCGATCGAGCGGGTCACGGCCGGGTACGGCAAGGTCGCCCTGCTCGAGGAGCTGCGGGCACAACTGCCGGTGAGCCATGACCGAGTGATCTACCTCGGTGACGGCAGCTCCGACATCCACGTCATGCTGCACGTCAACCGCCTGAACGGGATGACGATCGCCGTGTCGGAGAACAAGTACCTCGCTCAGATCGCGAAGCGCACCGTCCTCTCCGACGACGCCGTGAGCGTCCTGGTGCCAATCCTGGAGGACATCGTCGGCATGAGCGCGACCGGCATTCACGCCCTGTTCGAGTCCCAGGGGCTCGTGCTCCAGGAGTGGGACAAAGTGCAGACGGATCTGCTGACGATCCGCGAGACGGACGCCGCGCCGCCGCTGGTCGCCTGATCGACGGCTGCGCGAGCGGAACGCCCTAGGCGAGCGACGGACGGCCGAGGGGGTGGCGTCGCTGGACCTCGGTCGCAAGGGCCAGCACCGCCTCCTCTCCCCGGGGTTGCCCGACGATTTGCAGGCCCACGGGCAACCCGTCGGAATCGAGTCCGCACGGCACCGACGCCACCGGGAGACCGGTGAGGCTCATCAGGAATGTCGGCGCGATCCAGTCCACGTACGTGTCCATCTTCTTCCCCGCCACCATGTCGGGATAGTTCTGCTCGACTGGGAACGGGGGGACCGCCATGCACGGCGTGAGGAGGTGGTCGAACTTCCCGACGGTGACGACCAGCCTCATGCTCAAGGTCCGCAACGTTACGCCCTGGCCGGGAGCGCAGCAAGGCGACAGAATTCCCTCATGCAGCGTCGCGAAGCACTCACCAAGCTCACCGGCCGCGAGCGGTACGTCGACGATCTTCCGCTCGAGGGCTTCCTGTGGGGGATGACGGTCCGGAGCCCCGCGCCGCGCGGTCGCATCGCGGCCATCCGGTTCGCCAAGGGTGTGGACTGGTCCCAGTTCGTCGTGGTGGACCACCGCGACATCCCGGGGCCGAACGTCGTGGCCCTGATCGAGCAGGATCAGCCGGTGCTCGCGGCGGACGTCGTGCGGCACGTGCACGAGCCCGTGCTGCTCCTCGCCCACCCGTCGCGCGATGCCGTGCGGCGCGCCGTCCGCTCGGTGGAGATCGTCGTCGCGCCCGAGCCGGCGACTCTCGACTTCCGCGTCTCCCCCGATGTCCTCAAGCACTTGAAGATCGAAAAGGGCGACGTGGCACGGGCGCTCGCGCAGGCCCCGGTCGTCGTGTCGGGAACCTACGAGACCGGCGCGCAGGAGCACGTCTACCTCGAGACCCAGGGGATGATCGCGTATCTCGAAGGTGACGTGCTCGTGGTCAAGGGCTCGATGCAGTGCCCCTATTACGTCGTGAAGGCACTGCAGCATGCGCTCGCGCGCGACGAGAGCAAGGTGCGCGTCATCCAGACGCCCACCGGCGGCGGGTTCGGCGGCAAGGAAGAGTTCCCATCGCATATCGCGCTGCACGCCGCGTTACTCGGGCTCAAGAGCGGCCGGCCGGTGAAGGTGATCTACGATCGCGGTGAAGACATGGCCGCGACCACCAAGCGCCATCCCGCGCTGGTGCGCCATCGCACCGGGCTCACGCGCGACGGGCGGCTCCTCGCCCAGGACATCGAGGTGGTGATCGACGGCGGGGCGTACGTGACGCTGTCGCCGGTGGTGTTGTCGCGCGCCATCATCCACGCGGCCGGGCCGTACGCCTGCGACCACGTGCGGATCGTCGGCCGGGCCGTGTTCACCAACGCGGTGCCGTTCGGCGCGTTTCGCGGGTTCGGCGCGCCCCAGACGCAGTTCGCGGGCGAGCGGCACATGGACGTGATCGCGCAGACACTCGCGCTCGACGCCGTCGAGCTGCGGCGCACCAACCTGCTGCGCGAAGGCCAGACCACCGCCACCGGGCAGGTGATCAGCGACGGCACGGACCGAGTGGCCGTCATGGAGCGGGCGCTCGAGCTCTCGGGCTACCGGGTGAAGCAGCGCGACCACGCCACGTTCAACGCGACCCAGGCGACGCTGCGCCGGGGGATCGGACTCGCCACGTTCTATCACGGCGCGGGGTTCACCGGCGGTGGCGAAGTCGCCCTGAAATCGCGGCTGCGCGTGGCGGGCCTCCCGGACGGCCGGGTGGAGGTGCTGAGCGCCAGCATCGAGATGGGCCAGGGCACCCTGACCGTGTTCACGGAGCTCGCGGCGGCGCGCCTCGGGCTCGCTCCTGAAGACGTGACCATCGCCGAAGCGGACACCGCGCGGGTGCCGAACAGCGGTCCCACCGTGGCGTCGCGCACCACGATGATCGTGGGCGGGTTGGTCGAGCGCGCCGCGGACGACCTGCGCCGGCGTGCAGGGCTCGACGACGCGGCCCAGGGCGACGCGGTGAAGCAAGCGATCCGGCGCTGGCACCGGGACCATGCGGGTGGGACGCTCGTGGGCGAGGCGACCTACGAAAAGCCGCCCGGCATCGAATGGGACGACACCACGTACCGCGGCGACGCCTACGGCGCGTTCGCGTGGGCGGCGTACACGGCCGAGGTCGAGGTCGACTTGCGGACCTGCGCCACGCGCGTGATCGACTTCGTCGCGGTCCAGGAAGTCGGGAACGTGTTGAACCCGACGCTCGCCCGGGGACAGGTGCAGGGCGGCGTGGTGCAAGGCATCGGGTGGGCGCTCATGGAAGAGTGCAAGTGGCGCGACGGGGCGATGGCGAACAACCAGCTCACCAACTACCTGATCCCCACCTCCGACGACGTGCCGTCGATCCGCGTGGCGTTCCTCGAGAACCCGTACGCGCACGGCGCCGGGGGCGCGAAGGGGCTGGGCGAGCTGCCGATCGACGGCCCGGCGCCGGCGATCGTCAACGCGGTGGCCCGGGCGACGGGGGCGGACCCGCGCGCCATCCCTGTCACGCCGGAACGACTCATGGAGCTGCTAGAGATTGCGGATTTGGGATTGCGGATTGCGGATTCGGCGCCATGAGCGACCATTCCGCAATCCGAAATCCACAATCCGCAATCTCGATGACGTTCACCCTCAACGGCTCACCGGTGTCGGTCGAGATCGATCCCGTCGACCGTCTGCTCGACACGCTGCGCTATCAGCTGGCACTCACAGGCACGAAGGAAGGCTGCGGCGAGGGAGAGTGTGGCGCCTGCACGGTGCATCTCGACGGCTTGCCGGTGAACTCGTGCCTGGTGCCCAGCTATCAAGTGCGGGGCCACCGGGTGGATACGATCGAGTCGTTGGACCCACGCGCGCTCGAGCCGTTCGAGCGCTGTGGTGCCACGCAGTGCGGCGCCTGCACGCCAGGCGTGGTGATGACGGCGTGGTGGATCGGCCAGCACGCCGACCTGCTGCGCACGCACACGATCCGCGAGCTGATGGCGGGGAATCTGTGCCGGTGCACGGGCTATGACGGCATCGTGGACAGCGTGGCTGAGGCACTGCGGGAAACAGGAGGCGGGAGGCGGGAGACGTGAACGTCATGCTGCCGGGAAGCGTGCCCGAGGCGCTCGAGCTGCTCGCAAGCGACCGTGCGGCGATCCCGATAGCCGGGGGCACGGACGTGCTGGTGCACTGGCCCATCCGGCTCGAAGCGCACGACCGCACGTACGTGGACCTGTCGCCGCTCGACGCGCTCCGGCCGCTCTCCTGGACCGCGGACGAGCTGGTGCTGGGCGGCCTCACCACCTATTGGGACGTGATCCAGGAGCGCCGCGCGCGGGACGAATTCCCCCTGCTGGCCGCTGCCGCCCGTCAGGTGGGGGCGATTCAGATCCAGGCGCGCGGGACGTGGGCCGGGAACATCGTGAACGCCTCGCCCGCGGCGGACGGCGTCCCGGTGCTGATGGCGTACGACGCGACGGTCGTGCTCGAGTCGCGACGTGGCCGAGAGGAAGTGCCGCTCGACTGCTTCTACTCGGGCTACAAGGAGATGCAGCGGCGCTCCGACCAGCTGGTCGTGGCCATCCGGATCCCGCGCCGCCGCTATTCGTTTCAGGTGTTCGAGAAGGTGGGTGCCCGGCGCGCCCAGGCGATCGCCAAGGTCGGGCTCGCGGTCACCCATTCGGAGGCCGGCTGGCGCGTGGTGGCCGCGAGCGTCGCGCCCACGATCCGGCGCTGTCGGGCGCTCGAGCGGCTGCTCGAGACGGGGTTCGGACCGCAGGGCCCCGACGACCTCTTCCCCGCCATTTCGCAAGACGTCGCCCCCATCGACGACATCCGCTCGACCGCGAGCTACCGCAGGCGCGTAATGGCACGGCTGCTGTTCCACGGCCTGCGCGAACAGTGGGGCCGGCGGGCGTGATCCAGGCACCCCGGACCAAGGGGACGCTGCCACTCGTGGTCTCGCTACCTGAGCGCTGCGCCCGCGCGAATCCATCTCCCCACGAGCGCCCGCTCCTCCGGGGTCATGCCGGTCACGTTGCCGAGCGGCATCGTCTGCGCCTCGACCGCGACGGCGAGGATGCGGGGCGCGGTGGCGCGGATCTGGTCGGGGGTATCGAGTAGCACGCCCAGCGGCGCGACCGGAAGCCCCGCCATGGTCGGGGCGCTCGAGTGGCACGCCGCGCACCGCCGCGCGACGATCACGCGCACTTCCGCGAAGGACACCGCGTCGCCGGCGCCGGCGGACGCCGGACCGGACCGCGGCGCGGTGGCGAGCGCGAGGGTGAGCAGGCCGAGCGCCGCCGCCGGGAGCAGCCAGGCGTTCCTCCGTCCGCGGTTCTTGAGGTTGAACCAGTGCCGCGTCGCCACCCCGATCAGCGACAGCGCGGCAAGGATCGCCCAGCTGTGCGCGTGGCCGTAGGTGGCCGGGTAGTGGCTGCTCACCATTATGAACAGCACCGGGAGCGTGAGGTAGTTGTTGTGCAGCGATCGGAGCGCGGCTTGCGCTCCGCGTCGGGCGTCGGGTGCCCGACCCTGCATCAGCGCTGCGACCATGTCCTGCTGAGACGGGATGATCACCATGAGGACGTTCGCCGCCATGATCGTGCCGATGGCGGCGCCGACGTGGACGTACGCCGCGCGTGCGCTGAGCAGCTGGCTCAGGCCCCACGCCAGGGCCGTCCCGAGCACGAACAGCAGCGCCGCGAGGGCGACCGACCGGTGACCGAGCGGCGAGCGGCACACCGCGTCGTACACCAGCCAGCTCAGGACCAGCGTCCCGATGCCCGCGGCGATCGCCGCTCGCGGGCCGAGCCGGGATCCGTGGGCATCCACGAGGAACGACGCGGCGCCCAGGTAATAGACGAGCACGAGCAGCGCGAAGCCGGTGAGCCACGTCGCGTACGCCTCCCACTTGAACCAGTGCAACGTGCGGGGGAGGTGCTCCGGGGCAACCGCGTACTTCACCACGCGGTAGAAGCCGCCGCCGTGCACCGACCAGAGCTCGCCCTCGACGCCGGGCTCCGATCGCTCGGGCGGGGGCGGGGCGAGCCGGCTGTTGAGCCAGTTGAAGTAGAATGACGTACCGATCCACGCGATCCCGGTGATCACGTGGCCCCAGCGCAGCGCCAGGTTCAGCCACTGGCCGAGATAGGCGTCCATGCGGGACGGGCGGAACGCCTCAGCGGCCGCGGTAGGTCGTGTAGCCGAACGGGCTCACGAGCAGGGGGACGTGGTAGTGCTCCGTGTCGCGGATCTCGAACACGACCTCGACGAACGGATAGAACGGCGCCACGCCCTGTGCGGCGAAGTACGCGCCGGTGTCGAACCGGAGGCGGAACGTGCCGGCGGGATGCTTCAGATCGGCCGGCAGCAGGTTTGCGACCCGGCCGTTGACGTCGGTGCGAGCGGTCGCGAGCTCGGCCCAGGCGTCGCCTGAGCGGCGCGCCAACGAGACCGCGACGTCCGTCGCGGGCCGTCCCCGCGCCGTGTCCAGGACATGAGTCGTGATTCCGGTCATGAGGCCACCAGGTTTTCGAGTCTGAGCCGGGTGATCTTCGCCTGCTCGTCGGCCGCGATCTGCAGCTCGACGCCCGGGGCATTCGCGACCCGGCTCTCGAGTGCGGCCAGCATCTCGTCGGCGCTCTTGCCGGCGGCGCAGATCAGGAACACGTACCCAAACCGGCGTTCATAGTCGCGATTTCCCCGCGCCAGGGCGGCGCGCGTTTTCTCCCCTGCCCCGTCCACCCCCGCTTGCTCCCGCTGCGCCCACGGGTCGCCGGATCGCTCGCCGATGCGCGGGTGTCGGGCGAACGCGTCCAGCCAATCCGCCTGCTCGAGCTCCCACCAACAGCGCTCGGCCGCCGCGAGCAGCTCCGCGTCGCCGCCGAACGGCCGGGCCGCGATCATCGCGTCCACCCAACGCCGCGCGGCGCAACAGCGCGCGAGCGCGGCGCGGGCGGCGTCGTCGGGCAGTGAGTTCAGATAGCCGGCGACTCCCGTGCTCGTCATGCGGGGCTCAGGCCCGCGAGGGTACTCGCGCATTCAAGCGACGTCACACCCGGTCCAACACCCTCCCCCACACCCGTAGCCGCGCCACTCCGCCGTCGGGGAAGATATTGAGTCGTACGTGCGTGACGGGACTGCGCGCCCCGCGCGTGACGGCCAGGCGGTGTCGCGCGTTCGCCCGGAGCGTGGTGCGCGGCACCAGCTCGCGCCAGACGGTGGCGTCGCCGGGCGGGGCGCTGGTGGCCGCCACGTCGCATCCCTCGAGGCTCGCGCTCTCCGGGAAATTGCCCTTGAAGTGGGTCGTGTCCAGCTCGACCCGCTCGACCGCGCCGCGCCGACCGAGGCGCAGCACCACCCAATCGTGTCCGGGGCCGCGGCGGCGCCGCGTCTCCCAGCCGTCACCCATGTCGCGCGACGGGCCCGGCATGATCAGGTTCACCGGCTCGCTGAAAAACTGGTCGCTCGTGGCGAGCGGCAGGCCGCCGTGCTGCACCGCGGCCAGATCGATCGCCCCGCTCGCCTGCGCGAGCCGCCGCCAGTCGGGGCGCGCCTCGCCCCAGATCCGCAGCCGGGCGACGCCGCCGTCTGGATAGATCCTCAGGCGTACATGCGTGGAGCGCAGGTCGCTACGGATCGCGAACGCGTTCTCCGTGTGACCCACGAGCGGCGAGCGCGGCAACAGCTCGACGAACTCGCGGCCCGACACGCGCAGCCGTTGCGCGGACGGCGCGCCCGTGAGGGCCGCGCCGTCGAGCGAGCAGGCAACCGGGTGATTCCCGCGGAAGTGGTTCGTGTCCACGGTGATCGCTCGAATCGCACCCGGAATGCCGAGGCGAACGATGCACCAGTCGTACCCGCCCTCGGGGCCGCGGCGGCGACGGGTCTCCCAGCCGTCCATCCACTTGCCGCGGGGCGTGTACTTGCCCTCGATGAACACGCCGCGCCCGGGCGCGAGCAGGTTCGTCTTGGGCGCGAAGAACTCGTCGCTCGCGACGAGCGCCCGGCCACCGACGCGCGCCGCGGCCAAATCGATGAGACCCTCCCGCATCATGTCCACACCCGCAAGGGTGTGCTCGGCGATAGAGCCCAGGCTTCAGCCTGTGGACTCAACGAACCCACCTTCCGATTCCTCGTGTCGGAAATTCCCCCTCGTCATACACGCACGTCCCCCGCACGAACGTCCGGCGCACCACACCCGAGAGCGTCATCCCCGCGTACGGCGTGACCGGGTGTCGTTGGCGCAAGCGCGTCGGGTCGACGGTGAACCGCGCGTCGGGATCGAATACCACGAGGTCGGCGTCGCATCCCGGCGCGACCCGACCCTTGCGGGCCAGCCCGGCGAGGCGGGCCGGTGCCTCGGCCAGCCAGCGGGCGAGATCCGCGAGATCGCGGCCGCGCGCGCGCGCCCCGGTCCAGGTGGCGGCGAGCGCGAGCTCGAGCGACGCCACGCCACCCCATGCCCGGACAAAGTCGCCCGTCTCGAGGCACTTGAGGGCGGGGGGCGCGGGCGAATGGTCACTCGCCACCAAATCGAGTGTCCCGTCGGCGAGGCCTTGCCACAGGCGCTCGCGGTTCGCCCGCTCGCGAATCGGCGGAGCGCACTTCCAGGCCGTGGCGCCGTCCAGGATCTCCTCCGCGGCGAAGGTCAGATAGTGCGGGCAGGTCTCGGCCGTGACCGGGAGACCAGCGCGCCGGGCGTCTCGCAGCCGGTCGAGGGTCCCGGCCGCCGAGACATGCACAATGTGGACCCGGCAGCGGGTTTCGCGACAGAGCCGGAGCATCAGGTCCACGGCTTCGAGCTCCGCGGTGCGAGGGCGCGACGCGAGGTACGCGCCGTAGCGGCGTGGCTCGGCCGGAGCGGCGGCGGCGCGGGCGATGGGACCCGGCAGCTCGGCATGCACCAGCAGGGGCAACCCGAGCTCGGCGAGCTTGGTCATGGCGGGGCGCAGATGGCTCTCCACGACGGGCGGGAACTCGTCGATCCCCGAAGGCACGAGGAAGCACTTGAAGCCCCGGACGCCGGCGCGGGCGAGCGGTGCGAGCTGGCCCGTGGTCCCGGGGACCACGCCGCCCCAGAACGCGTAGTCGACCGTGGCACATCCCGCCGCCGCACGCGCCTTCAGCTCGAGTGCTGCGACGGTGGTGGTGACGGGGAGACTGTTCAGCGGCATGTCGACGACGGTGGTCACTCCCCCCGCCGCCGCCGCGCGGGTCGCCGTTTCGAACCCTTCCCACTCGGTCCGTCCCGGTTCGTTCACGTGAACGTGGGTGTCGACCACGCCCGGGAGCAGCACCGCGTCGCCGACGTCGAGGCGCCGGGCGGCGTCCAGCGCTGCGTCGTAGCCTCGGACCGCCGCGATCACGCCGCCCGTGATCGCGACCGCGGCCGGGACGATTCCCTGGGGCGTGACGACGCGTCGACTGAGAATGACGAGATCGGCGAGCGCCATGGCGCAAGACTGTGGGCGCCCCTGGGCGTTTGCAAGCGTGGAACGGGCGGTCACCTTCCTCCGGAGGCGGGTCAGATGCATTATCGCGTATTGGTCGTGGCGCTCGCATACGCGCTGTCGGGCGCCGGCCAGTCCCTCGCGCGGGTGAGCACGGCTGCCCGAGCAGGTGAACCAAATCGGTCGTACTGTCGTACTAGGCGGGGCCGGATCGTCGTAGATGTAGATATGGAGGCAGGGCAAACGTGTCCACGATTTCCTGACAGCCGGGCCCTCCTTCCGGCGCTACCATTTTCGGTTAATTTTCGGGTCACATGAGACTCTCGGAAACGTCCATTCGACGCCCGGTGCTGGCCAGCATGTTCTCGGCCGCCCTCGTGCTGTTCGGCATCATCGGCTACACGCGGCTGTCGGTGCGCGAGCTCCCGGACATCGACCCGCCGATCATTTCGGTCTCCACCACCCTACCCGGCGCCAACGCGCAGGTGGTGGAGACGGCGGTGACCGACGTGCTCGAGGAGGAGCTCTCCACCATCCAGGGCCTGCGCACCCTCTCGAGCTCCTCCTCGGAGGAGAACAGCCAGATCACGCTCGAGTTCAACCTCGACCGCCCGGTCGACGTCGCGGCGCAGGACGTGCGCGACAAAGTGTCGCGGGTGCGGGGTCGCCTGCCGGTGGACGTGCTCGAGCCCGTGATCGCGAAGCAGTCGGCCGATGCGCAGCCGTTCTTTTGGCTGGCCTTGAGCAGCGACAACTACGACCTGATGCAGCTCTCCGACGTCGCCGACCGAGTCGTGAAGGCCCGGCTCCAGAGCCTGCCGGGCGTCGGCAGCGCCGGCATCTTCGGGGAGCGGCGCTATTCGATGCGGGTATGGGTGCAGCCCAACGGGCTGTCGGCGCGCGGCCTCACCGTGCAGGACATCGAGAACGCGATCGTCTCGCGCAATGTCGAAATCCCCGCGGGCCGGATCGAATCGACGCGGCGCGAGTTCTCGGTTCGGTCTCTGGGCGAACTCAAGACCCCGCGGGAATTCGGCGAGTTGGCCGTGGCCAGCCAGGGCACCCAGCTCGTGAAGCTCAAGGACGTCGCTCGGGTCGAGCTCGGGCCGGAGGATGATCGTTCGATCTTCCGCTACAACGGGTCTCCGGCGGTCGCGATCGGCGTGGTCCGGCAGTCCAAAGCCAACCTCATCGACGTCGCGCGCAACATCCGCGAAGCGCTGCCCAGCATCCAGCAAGCGCTGCCGCCTGGGGTGAAGCTCCAGACTGCCTGGGATGGGTCGGTGTTCGTCACGCACTCGATCAACGATGCACGACTCACGTTGCTCATCGCGGCCATCCTCGTCGTGTTGATCATCTTCGTGTTCTTGCGAAACGTCCGCGCCACGATCATCCCGGGGCTCGCGATTCCGGCGTCGATCATCGCGACGTTCGCGATCATGTATTTCCTCGGCTTCTCGATCAACAACTTCACGCTGCTCGCGCTCACCATCGCCATCGGTATCGTGGTGGACGACGCCATCATCGTGTTGGAGAACGCCTTCCGGCACCAGGAGGAGCTGCACGAACAGCCGGAGGAAGCGGCGGTGCGCGGGACGAACGAAATCGGGTTCGCGGTCATCGCGACCACGATCGCGCTGGTGGCGGTGTTTTCGCCGCTCGCGTTCCTGACGGGCACCGCGGGCCGGTTGCTGAGCGAGTTCGGCATCGCCGTGGCGGGTGCGGTCGTGATCTCGGGCTTCGTCGCGCTGACGCTCACGCCGATGCTCTGCGCCAAGATCCTGCGGATGCAGCACCAGCACGGCAAGGCCTTCCAGCTGTTCGAGCGCGGCTTCAATGCGATGTCGGAGCGGTATGCGCAGCTGCTGCGGCGCGCCGTCGATCACCGCGTTGCCGTTCTGCTCGGGACGCTGGCAGTCGTGGCCGTCTCCGTCGCTGCGTTTCTGTTCTACCCACGGACGCGGCTGCAGAGGGAGCTGATCCCGACCGACGACCGCGGCTTCTTCCTCGTGGCCGTGCGGGGCCCTGAAGGCGCGTCGCTGCCGTACACCGACGGCTACGTGCGCCAGATTGAGCAGATCATTGGCCGAACCCCTGGCGTCAACGGGTATTTCACGATCGTCGGGGGGTTCGCCGGCGGCGTGAACAGCGCGTTCATCGGCGTGATCATGAAGGACTGGAGCGAGCGGCACACGACGGTAGACCAGACAATCGGAGGCATGTTCCCTCAGCTCATGGGCATCTCGGGAGTGTTGGCATACCCCTTTGCCCCTGGCGCGATTGGCTTTAACCCGCCGATCCAGTACGTCGTGCAGAATCCCGATTTCGCGAAGCTCACAGACATGATGGGCCCCTTTGTGGGTCGCGTGTCCCAGATCAAGGGTCTCGTGAACGCGCAGACCGATCTCTTTGTGAACAAACCGGAGCTGCGTGTGACGTTCGACCGAGACCGCGCCGAGGACTTGGGCGTGCCCGTCCGCGACGTCGCGGGCGCCCTGCAGACGTTCCTCGGCGGCCGCCGCGTCAGCACGTTCACGCGCAACGACAAGCTGTACTACGTGATGATGCAGCTCGAGCCCAAGGATCGCGCGACCCCGAGCGACATGCGGGGAATCTACTTGCGAGGCAAGAGCGGGCAGCTGGTCCAGCTCGATGCGTTGGCGAACGTGCAAGAAGGAGTTGGGGCGCGACAAATCAACCACTTCAACCGGATTCCTTCGTTCACGTTGTCGGCTTCGCTGACGCCGGAGCTCGCCCAGGGGGAAGCGCTCGATTCGCTCGACGCCGTCGCGCGCCAGATCCTGCCCCCGGGGACCACGACGGCGCTCGCCGGAGAGTCGCGCGAGTACAAGGAGAGCGGCAGCGCCATCTACTTCGCATTTGTGATCGCGCTGATCGTGGTGTTCATGGTACTCGCATCGCAGTTCGAATCCCTGCTGCACCCCTTGACTGTGCTCCTGGCGGTGCCGCTCGCCGTTACGGGCGCGCTCGGGACCCTGAAGCTCGCCGCGATCCTCCATCGCTCGGGCGCCACGATGAACTTGTACAGCCAAATCGGGATGATTCTCTTGATCGGACTGGTCTGTAAGAACTCGATTCTGCTCGTCGAGTACACGAACCAGCTCAGGGAGAAAGGCCTCGACACCGTCGCGGCGGTCCTCGAGGCGGGCCGGATCCGCCTGCGGCCGATTCTCATGACGTCGGTGGCGACGATCATGGGCGCGGTACCGGTCGCGTGGGGAGTGGGAGCCGGCTCGGCAGCCCGCAAACCGCTCGGATACGCGATTGTCGGTGGCGTGTTCTTCTCGACGGCCCTGACGCTGTTCGTCGTGCCCGTCGCGTACCTCGTGTTGCCATCGGTGGTTGCATGGCTCGCGAACCTGTTCCGTCGGCTGCGACGCTTGGTGTTCCGTAGGCGCGAGCACGTACCCGTCGAGGCCGACTGATGCTGGCCCTCCTCGCGGTGCTGCAGCTCCAGGCGGTGGCGGTGCCTGCAGCTCCAGACGACTCGCTGCCGGTCGTGACGCTCGCCGAGGCGGTGCGGCAGGCCACCGGGCTCGACCCGAACTACGTGGCGGCCATCGGGCAGGTAGACAACGCCGTGTGGGCGCGACGCAGTGCGTTCGCGGTCTTCATCCTACCGTCCATCACGCTGAACGCCGACATCGCGCGACCCAATCCGCAGAGCATCAACTTCGTGACGTTTCTACCGGTGCGGCAGCAGGTGACGGCACAGGTGACCGCTCGATATGACCTCTTCTTGGGAGGCCAGAAGCTCGCGGAGCTGTCGCGGTCGGGGGCGGCCTTGGAATCCGCCCACGCCGGTGAGCTCGTGGCCCGGTTCGCGGCGGCGCAACTCACCGAGTCCGAGTATTACGCGGTCCTCGCGGACGCGGAGCTGCTTCGGGTGGCTCGTGAACGCTTGCAGCGTGCCGAGCAACAGTTGGCCGTCGCGCGAGCGCGCGTCGTGTCGGGTGCGGCCGTGCAGACCGACTCGTTGCAGCTACGCCTCGAGTTGACGAAGGCGCGCGTGGGCCGGCTGTTACAGGAGTCGGCGCTGCGTATCGCGCGGCTCGAGCTGGGACGGCGGGTGGGAGCGGCGGGACCAGTGGACGCCGCGCCGCTCGACACCACTCCGGCACCGGACTTGCCCATCACTCTGGCCGACGCGGTTGCCCAGGCGGCGACGCAAGGGCCTCAGTACCGCGTGGCGCGGGCGAATGAGCGCGCCGCGGGGGCCGCCTTCCGCGCACGTCTCGGGGACTACCTCCCCCACGCGACCCTGGGTTTCAATGCGCTTTCGTTTGACACGTTGTTCTTTCCGAAGGACTTCAAGCGGACGACCTTCTCGCTCAGCGTGTCCTTCCCGCTGTGGGACAACGGACAGCGCGAGATCGCGCTGAGCCGGGCCCGGGCGAACCGCGATGCGGCGCGGGCGATCCGTGAGGACAAGGACCGGGCAGTGCAGCGTGACGTGACCGCCGCCTACGACGGCTACGTCACCGCACGCGCCGCAGCCCAACAGGCGGGCGAGGGCTTGCTCGTGGCGCGCGAGAACTTCCGCGTCCAGCAAAGCCGCTACCGGGCGGGCGCGACCACCATTCTCGATTTGCTGAAAGCGCAGGCCGATTTGGACGACGCCGACGCCGTCCTGGTCCAAGCGCGCTACGCGACCCGTCTGGCGCTGGCGGGGCTCGAGAATATCCTCGGCCGGCGCCTCTTCCAGGAACAGGAGCAGCGGTGAGCAACACGATGCGTGGTGCGTGGTACGTGGTGGCCGCGGCGGCGATCGCGGCGGGCGCGTGCAAGAAGAGCAAGGCCGGCGCAGCTGGAGGCCCTGGAGGCGGGGGGCCGATGGGGATCCCAGTCGAGGTCGCCGTCGCCCGCAGCGACACGGTGCGCGATGAGATCGCCGCGACGGGCCAGATCGAAGCGATGCAGTCGATCGACCTGCGCCCCGAGGTGGACGGGCGGATCGTCGAGATCCTGATCCGCGAGGGACAGGAAGTCGACAAGGAGACGCCGCTCTTCAAGGTGGACGACGCCCAGCTCCGGGCCCAAGTCGCACAGCTCGAGGCGCAGCGAGATCTGGCGCAGCAGGCGCTGACACGTGCCAAGGATCTGGCGCAGCAGAACGCCTCGTCGGCCGCAGACCTAGAGAAAGCCGAGGCCGAAGCCCGCAGCGCCCAAGCCCAGTACGACCTGCAGCGCATTCGGCTCGACCGCACGACGGTGCGGGCGCCGTTCGCGGGGGTGGTGGGGCAGCGCTACGTCAGCCTGGGGGATTACGTGACCTCCAGCACGCGGCTCGCGTCGCTGCACACTGTGAACCCCCAACGGGCGGTGTTCCAGGTGCCCGAGCGGTTCGCGCGCACTCTGCGCCCCGGGCAGCGAGTGTCGTTTCGCGTCGCCGCCGTCGCCGGTCGCGACTTCACCGGAGAGGTGGACTTCGTGGACCCGATCGTACAGCTCCCGGGCCGGACGATCCTGGTCAAGGCGCGGGCGCCCAATCCCGAGCGGCTGCTGCAACCGGGGATGTTCATCGAGGCCCGGCTCGTGACGGCGGTGCGCCCCGGCGCGATCGTGATCCCCGAAGAGGCGGTGGTGCCGGCGGAGGGCGCCAACTTCGTCTGGGTCGTGGCCGAGGGGAAGGCGGATCGACGCCAGGTGAGTTTGGGCGTGCGCACACCGGGCTTCGTCGAGGTGACGAGCGGCGTCCCCGTCGGCGCGCAGGTCGTGGTGGGAGGACTAGAGCTGCTCGCGCCCGGGGCCCCGGTCACACCGCGGATCGTGGAGCGGCGACAGCCGGCGGCGCCCGTCGGTGCCGACGGACACTCGTGAGGAGCGGCGGCGTTACGCCAGGCCGAGCCGGTGCCGCAGATGCTGCTCCACCGTCGGCGTGATCACTCCCCGCTTCACCGCGTCCGCGAGCGCCGCCGTCGTGGCGGCGCGATCGGCGTCCAAGCCCTGCTCCCGCAGCTCCCGGATGATCCGGGCGAGCCGGCTGTCGTAATCCTGTGGCGTGAGCGCCGCCGCGTCCGCCTCTTTCCTCAACTTCTCGAGCTCCTGCACGAAGCGCTGGAGTGTGACCTGTGCCATCGGGACTCTCCCTGAAAGAATGGACGTTAGGTCACCAATATACGCGCAGATCGCCGCGTCCGATTCCCGCCTCAGTTTGACTTCGACCGGCCGCAGGGTTAGGCTGGGTACCTCTCGAACCGGCAGGCGATGACGAACGAAGCCGCATGGACGGCGCGTCTGGGGCGCTACAAGGGCCCCGAGCTCAAACGCAGCATTTGGCAGCTGGCGAGCGCGGCGCTGCTGTTCGCCGCCGCCTGGGTGCTCATGTACGAGAGCCTGGGCGTCGGCTACTGGCTCACGCTGCTCATCGCCGTGCCGGCGGCCTTCTTCCTCATCCGGCTGTTCATCATCCAGCACGACTGCGGGCACGCCGCCTTCTTCCGGTCGCCCCGCGCGGCGGACATCGTCGGCTCGATCCTGGGCGTGCTCACCCTGACGCCGTACCACTACTGGAAGAAGACGCACGCGCTCCATCACGCCACGTCGGGCAACCTCGAGCACCGCGGGTTCGGCGACATCGACACGTGGACAGTGGACGAGTATCTCGCACGGTCGCCCTGGGCGCGGTTCAAGTACCGCGTGTACCGCCACCCAGCCGTGCTGTTCGGCTTCGGCGCCGTGTTGCACTTCTTCGTCCGCCACCGCCTCCCCACCATCGTACCACGTGACTGGACGCGCGAGCGGCGCAGCATCTTCTGGACCGACGTCGGGCTGGCCGCGCTGATCGTGCTGATGGGCATGCTCGTCGGGTTCCGGCAGTTCGTCATGGTGCAGCTCCCCGTGACCCTCCTGTCGACGTCACTCGGCGTGTGGCTGTTCTACGTACAGCATCAGTTCGAGCCGACGTACTGGGAGCACGACGATCGCTGGGCGTACGACGCCGCCGCGCTGCAGGGCAGTTCCTACTATCGGCTCCCCAAGCTGCTCCAGTGGGCGACGGGGAACATCGGGCTGCATCACATCCACCACCTGCATCCCCGCATCCCCAACTACCGGCTACAGCAGGCGCTGGACGAACACCCCGAGCTGCGCCAGGTCCCGACGCTGACACTGTGGGGAAGCCTCCGCTGCGTCCGGCTCACGCTCTGGGACGAACGGCAGAGAAAACTCGTGCCGTTCGCGGCAGCGCGGGCGCGGTAGCGGTCCCCGCCCCCTCCCCTCCCGCTCACCGGTCCGACCACACCGCCAATTCGTTCCCGTTGGGATCCACGAAGTGAAAGCGCCGACCGCCCGGGAACGAAAAAATCGCCCGCACGATCTTCCCCCCCGCCGCTTGGACCTTCCCCTCCAGCTGCTCGAGCTGGGCGGCGTAGATGACGACCAGGGGACCGCCGGTCGCAACGGCCGCGACCTTCTGAAAGCCGCCGGCCAGACGGCCGTCCTGAAAGCTGGTGTAGTCCGGTCCGTAGTCCTCGAACCGCCACCCGAACGCCTGCTGGTAGAACTGCTTGGTGCGACCGATGTCGGTGGCGCCGAACTCCACGTAGTCGATCTGCCGGTCGTGATCAGCCGGGGTCATCGGGTCTCCTCGGGGGCAAGCGATGGAAAAGTCGGGCCCGGCGGGCCGGGGCGCAACCGAGCTAACGCGCCAATTCTGAATGCGCTATGTTGACGGGGGAGGAAAGCCAACCATGACCGACACGGCTCCCTTGCGTCACGGGTTGTCCCACGCAGCGTTTCTCGGACGGTTGGCCGGCGCGTCCGCACCGTCTTCGGCTCCCGCGCGGCTCGGCCACGGGGCATTCCTCGCGCTCCGGCTGGTGGACCTGCTCCTCCCCGACGTGGCGCCACCGCGCTCCGATGCGTTCCGATACCAGCTCACGGCGACCGATCAATTCTGCCGCGCGCTGCCCCAAGACTGCACCGAGACGGCCCACCTGGTGGG
>Ga0184605_10000085_pt1 | contig 24915 bp, 24 predicted proteins | sample PLM0_30_coex_FD_132995 | JGI IMG/M metagenome (GOLD analysis project Ga0184605, IMG submission 132995) | Groundwater sediment microbial communities from an aquifer in East River, Colorado, USA - PLM0_30_coex | ecosystem: Environmental > Terrestrial > Soil > Riparian zone | place: USA: East... | reverse complement strand
TCTACGCGGGGGAGTTCAAGTGAGAGCGATGCTGGTGATTCTGCTATGCCTGGCTGCGGCGTGCAGCAGCGATGCAAAGGAGGGAAGCGCCGCGCAGAGGGGGCCGGCCGCCGGCTCGACGTCGACGGGATTCGACGGGAACGCTGCCTACAACTACGCGAAGGCGCAGGTCGATTTCGGTGCGCGCGTTCCCGGAACTCCGGCGGCGAAGCAAGCGGGAGACTGGATCATCAGGCAGATGCGCGCGCGCGCCGACACGGTGATCGTTCAGAACTTTACTCACACGACCGCGGACGGCAAAAAACTTCCGCTTCGCAACATCCTGGCGCGTTTCCGGCCGGAGCTGACTGACCGCGTTCTTTATCTAACGCACTGGGATTCGCGGCCGGTCTCCGAATCCGCGACAACTGAAGCCGAGAAGAAGCTGCCGGTACCGGGTGCGAACGATGGAGCGTCCGGCGTCGGGATGTTCGTCGCCCTCGGGGATCTATTGAAGAAGACGAAGCCGAATGTGGGTGTCGATCTGCTTTTCACCGATGGCGAAGACTACGGCGCGTTCGGTCCGCCGGAAGTCGACGTTCTCATCGGGTCCAGGTATTTCGCCGCGCATCCGCCGTCACCCGGCTACATGCCGCTCTACGGCGTGCTCTGGGACATGATCGGAGACAAGGACCTCCGCATCCCGTACGAGATGAATTCCTTCAAGCAGGCGCCTGAAGTTGTGTCACGCGTCTGGCAGACAGCGGCCGACATGGGATACGGCGATGTCTTCGTGCAGGAAAGCGGCGGGGAGATTACCGACGACCACATCCCCCTACTCAACGCCGGGATGCGGGTGATCGACGTGATCGACCTCACCTATCTGGCGCATCACACGCCCCAGGATACCATGGACAAGATCTCGGCGAAATCGCTCGCTACAGTTGGAGACGTCGCGGCCGCGCTCGTAACGCGCAAGTAGCAGCTTCGCCGAGTCCAACGTTCTTCCAGCCGACTATCCGCGCATGAAGGGAAAACTCACGGTCCTCATGATCACGGCGTTCGTGGACATGCTTGGATTCGCGATGGTCATCCCTCTCCTCCCATTCTACGCCACCAAGCTCGGCGCGTCCGCGAGCATCGTCGGCGTTCTCATCGCCGCCTTCTCGATCGCACAGCTTGCGAGCGCCCCTCTCTGGGGCCGGTTTTCCGATCGCTACGGACGACGGCCAGCGCTGCTCGCGGGTCTGATGATTTCCGCGGTTGCCTACGTCATCTTCGCCTACGCGAGCACTCTCTGGCTCCTTTTGCTGTGTCGAATCGTGCAGGGCCTGGGCGGTGGAACCATCGGCGTCGTCCAGGCATACGTCGCCGACGCGAGTGATCCCAAGGACCGCGCCAAGAGCCTCGGCTGGCTATCAGCGGCGACGAGCTTGGGCGCTGTCGTCGGTCCTGCCATTGGGTCGGCGCTCATATACTGGGGGCGCCACGCACCCGGCATCGCATCCGCGATCTTCTGCGTGCTGGTCAGCATCTTCGCCGCCATCTATTTGCGTGAGTCGCGCGAAGACATTCCGGTGACGGGCGAGCACGGAGTCCTCCCCCAAACGAGTGCCGGCGCGGTGTGGAGCGTAATCGCGCGGCCAAAGGAGCCCGCGCAGCGATTGATCTGGATCTACGCGATCGCCATCGGCGCATTCTACGGCACCGTGCCAACGCTCCCGTTGATCCTCATGCACCGTCTTCCAATCACCGAGGCCAACGTCGGCTATTTCGTCATGTATCTGGGCGGAATAGGAGTCTTCGTGCGAGCAGGGATCCTTGGGCGCATGATCGAGTGGCTGGGCGAGGCGAGATTGACCCGCCTCGGACTCGTACTTCTCGCGGTCGGGCTGACCCTCGTGTCCGTGGTGCATTCTTATCTAACACTGATAATCGCACTGACCCTCATGCCCTTCGGTACTGCCTTCGTTTTCCCCTGCGTGACCGCGATGCTGTCACGGGTCGTTCCAAGCCGGCACCGCGGACTCTATATGGGCGTGCAGCATACCTTTGGCGGAGTCTCGCGCGTCGTTTTCCCGCTGGCTGCGGGTGTGGCGATGGACCGTTTGGGACTGGGCTTTCCCTTCGTGATCGCTGGAGTGCTGGTGCTCGCAACGCTCTCCTTGACGACGTCGATGGAGGATTATGCCGCGATCCGCACCCCTTCGATGCCAAAGGTCGGCTAATTTCGGGATAAGGTCGGCTGATGCCGACCCCCGCCGAGCGCAAGGCGCTCCTTTTCTTCTCGGTTGTGCTGGTCCTGGGGGCCTCAACCCGCGCCTACCGGAGCCTGCACAGCCAGTCACCAGCCGAGGTCGGCGCTCAATCGGCGCTCGAACGCCAGATAAAGGCCGCTGATTCTGCCCGCCGGGCGGGCATGCGCAAGTCAAAGAGAGGGAAACAGAAGGCACCGCCGAAGCCGGTCGGGGCGCTGGACCTGGACGTCGCCGACGAGAAGGAAATCGAGGCTCTAAGGTACATTGGGCCCACACTCGCCAAGCGCATAGTTGCCGACCGCGACTCGTTCGGTCCGTTCGGCTCTATGGATGGATTGAGGAGGGTGAAAGGGATTGGCTCCTCTATGGTAGCAAAGCTCGACTCAGCGGTAACCTTCTCGCTGGTTCCGCGTCCTACAAACAGAGTCATATCCAGGCGATCCGAACTGCCAAAAGCACGCAGGAAGCCTCACCGGAGGGACTAGCGTCCTTGACAGCTCCTGCCACTAAAAACTCGCCGCGAATAGGCGAACTGCTCCTCAGAGAAGGGCTGGTCACACAAGAGCAGCTCAACAAAGCTCTCGCGGAACAGAAGCACGCCGGCACGCGCGTTGGCTACAACCTGGTCAAGCTCGGTTACGTGAAGGAAACCGATCTCACCAGGATGCTTGCACGCCAGCACAAGATGCCCGCTGTCGACCTGTCGAAATTTCAGGTCGATCCGCGCATCGCGAAGCTCATTCCCGGTGAGCTTGCGATCAAGCACAGCGTCCTTCCGCTCAAGCGCGACGGTCGCACGCTCACCGTCGCAATGTCGGATCCCGCATCGATGTCCGTGCTCGACGACATCAAGTTCATCACGCGTCTCGACATCTTCCCGGTCATCGCTGGCGAATTCACACTCCGCAACGCGATCGAGAAGTTCTACTCATCGGGCGAAGCTCAGATGGAGAACCTCCTCGCCGAGATCGACGACGCCGACGTCGAGATTCTCGAGAGCGAAGCAGAGGAGCCGGCAGGCGGCGGTATGGCGCTGGTGGACGAAGCGCCGGTGGTCAAGCTCATCAACGCCATCATGACCGATGCGCTCAAGAAAGGCGCCTCGGACATTCACTTCGAGTGCTTCGAGAAGGAGCTCCGCGTCCGCTACCGCATCGACGGAGCGCTGCAGGAGATCATGAAGCCGCCCATCAAGATGCGGCCTGCTCTCATCTCCCGCTTCAAGATCATGGCGAACCTGAACATCGCCGAGCGCCGCGTCCCGCAGGACGGGCGCATCAAGCTGAAAATCGGAAGCAAGGTCATCGATTTCCGTGTCTCCACGCTTCCGACTCTGTTCGGCGAGAAGGTGGTGCTCCGTATTCTCGACAAGGGCAACCTGACGCTCGACCTCGGGACATTCGGCATCGAGCCCCGCGCCGAGCGCGAGCTGATGGAAGCGATCTCGAACCCTTACGGGATGGTCCTCGTCACCGGACCGACTGGTTCCGGTAAGACGACCACTCTGTACTCAGCCCTTTCCAAGATCAACAACATCGACGTCAACATCATGACGGCCGAGGACCCGGTCGAGTACAACCTGTTCGGAATCAATCAGGTGCTCGTGCGTACCGACATCAACATGACGTTCGCCGCGGCGCTCAAGGCGTTCCTTCGTCAGGACCCGAACATCATCATGTTGGGAGAAATTCGAGACCTGGAGACCGGCGGCATCGCCATCAAGGCAGCGCTAACCGGCCACCTGGTGCTCTCGACCCTGCACACGAACTCTGCTCCGGAAACGGTGACGCGTCTGATGGACATGGGTATCGAGCCGTTCAACGTTGCCTCCGCGCTGAACCTGATCCTCGCGCAGCGGCTCGTTCGTCGCGTCTGCAGCAAGTGCGCTGAAGCCTACAAGATGGACAAGGCGGAGATCGCCGGCGCGAAGATCGGCGGTGGTGTGACCCTCCGCGACCTGGCTTTCACCGACATGGCGCTCAACGATGCTAAAACGCGCGCGACTGACGCCGCCAAGCCGTACATGGACAAGATCACTCTCGCCACCAAGATGGAAGACCTTCCGGTCTTTCGTGGCAAAGGTTGCGAGCAATGCGATGGGTCAGGACTCAAGGGACGGCAAGGACTTTACGAAGTGATGAACATGACGCCCAGACTCAGAAAGCTTATCATGCAGAGCGCGGGCGCCGCGGAAATTCAGAAGGCCGCCATCGAAGAGGGGATGCTCACGCTCCGTATGGATGGGTGGCTGAAGGTGCTCAAGGGAATCTGCCCACTCGACCAGATCGTACGCGAAACCGCAGCATGATCTCCAACTCTCGAACCGACACCCGATGACTCTCCCCTTTCTCGACACTTCCACCCCGTCCGGAGCACCCCAGGCTCACGGGGTCAATCTCCGCTCGCTGCTAGAGGAGATGGTCTCCCGTAATGCGTCCGACTTGCACATCGTCGCCGGCGAGCAGGCAAAGCTTCGCGTCGATGGCGACATCACGAACTCGTCGGCTGGTGCCCAGTTGTCACCGAAGGACACGCTACAACTTGCCTACTCGGTTCTGACCGAGCAGCAGAAGAAGCGCTTCGAGCTGGAGGACGAGCTGGACTTCTCGTTCGGAATCCAGAATCTCGCTCGCTTCCGCGGCAACGTGTTCAAGCAGCGCGGCTGCGTCTCGATGGTCGTCAGGCAGATCCCGTTTGCGATCAAGACCTTCGATCAGCTCGGACTTCCCGGCTCCATCGCCAAGATGGCGGAAAAGCCTCGCGGACTCGTGCTCGTCACCGGTCCGACCGGCTCGGGTAAATCGACGACCCTCGCCGCCATGATCGACAAGATCAACCGTGAGCGCAAAGGCCACATCATCACGGTCGAAGATCCGATCGAGTTCATCCACAAGCACCAGTCCTGCATCATCAACCAGCGCGAGATCGGCAGCGACACCAAGTCGTTCGCCAATGCTCTCAAGTACGCGCTCCGTGAAGATCCGGATATCATCCTGGTCGGCGAAATGCGCGACCTGGAGACGATCGCCGCAACGCTGACGATCGCCGAAACAGGTCACCTTGCCTTCGCTACGCTGCACACCAACTCGGCCGCGGAAGCGATCAACCGCATCATCGACGTCTTCCCTTCGCACCAGCAGTCGCAGGTGCGGGCGCAGCTCGCGTTCGTGCTCGAGGGAATCGTCACCCAGACGCTGCTGCCGAAGGCACAGGGCAAGGGCCGTGTGATGGCCGCCGAAATTCTGGTCGTCACTCCGGCGATCCGCGCGCTGATCCGCGACGACAAAGTTCACCAGATCTACTCGTCGATGCAGGCCGGCAAGAAGTGGGGCATGCAGACGCTGAACGATGCGTTGTACCAGTTGTACATGAACCGCGAAGTGACGGCGGAAGAGTGCCTGCGCGTGAGCGGTGATCCGACGGAGTTCCAGCGCATGATTGGCCAGCTGGATCCGGCAGACGAAGGCAGAACCGGCCAGCCGCCGGCCAAGCTGGCGGCTACACGTGGGTCCGCACCGGGCTCCCCAGTGAAACGTTAGGAGAGGATTGAACAATGGCTACATTCACATATACGGCGAGAGCCTTCAACGGCGATCTGCGCACGGCCACGATCAACGCGGCGACGCGCGACGATGTAATCGCACAGCTCAGAAAGCAGCGATTGAGCGTCGTCAAGATCGACCAGGATGCGGCGACGAAAGTCGGCCGCGGCTCGATCAAGACCCGTGACATCGTCATCTTCACCCGTCAGTTCTCGACGATGATCAACTCGGGTCTGCCGCTGGTGCAGGCTCTGACGATCCTCGCCGAGCAGACGGACAACAAGGCGCTGTCGGAAGTCACCAAGAAAGTGGTGTTCGACGTCGAGTCCGGTAACACGGTAGCTGATGCGCTCTCCAAGCACCCGAGAGCTTTCACCAACCTCTACGTGAACATGGTCGCCGCCGGTGAAGCCGGCGGTATTCTCGACACGATTCTCATGCGCCTCGCAACCTTCCTCGAGAAGAACGACGCGCTGGTGAGAAAGGTGAAGGGAGCCATGATCTATCCGACGGTCATCATGGGCGTCGCCGGCATCGCGGTCGTGACCCTCCTGATCTTCGTCATTCCCGTCTTTGCGAGCATGTTCGCGTCGTCCGGCATGGCCCTTCCGCTCCCGACCCGAATCGTCATCGGAGCCTCGGGCTTCCTCAAGGCCTACTGGTGGGTGATCGGCGCAGCCGCCATCGTCGGCGGATACACGCTGAAGAAGTACTACGCCACGTCGAACGGAAAGCTGGTGATCGACCGGCTGATGCTGCGGGTGCCGGTTCTCGGCGACGTTCTCCGTAAGTCGGCGGTGTCACGTTTCACCCGCACGCTCGGCACGCTCATCAGCTCGGGCGTAAGCATTCTCGAAGGGCTGGAGATTACGGCGAAGACAGCCGGCAACCGAGTCATTCAGGACGCGATCATGCAGTCTCGTGCCTCGATCGCCGGCGGTGACACGATTGCACAGCCGCTCCAGAAGTCGAAGGTCTTCCCGCCAATGGTCATCTCGATGATCGCGGTCGGTGAGCAAACTGGTGGTCTGGACGAGATGCTGTCCAAGATCGCTGACTTCTACGACGAAGAAGTCGACGCTGCCGTAAACAACCTGCTGTCGCTCCTGGAGCCGATCATGATCGTGTTTCTCGGCGTTATCGTCGGAGGCATGGTCGTGGCGATGTACCTCCCGATTTTCGACATGGTCAACGCGGTGCAGTAAAACCGCAGAAAAGAATGAAAAAAGGCCAGTCCAATCGGACTGGCCTTTTTTCATTCAGCGGAGTTTCTGGTGCCGCGGTTCTACCACATGATACCCACGGTGATCGGAACGAAGCCAAAGCTTCCTCCATTCACCGGGACATGATTGTATCGTGCTTCGACGAACGTCTCGAAGCTCGAGCTCAACGGGATCTTCACCCCACCACCGACGTTGAACCCGAAATGGTTCTCGCCGGTGTTCCCACCGCCGCCGAAATCGACGTTCGTGCGATAGAGGCCGCCTCCGCCAATCACATACGGCGAGAAGCTCACGCCGGGAAGGGTGTACACCAGGTTCCCCGTGAATGCGGGAATGTTGACGTTGCCGCCGCCGCCGCCCTGCAGACCGAATTGGTTGTACGCCGCTTCGACGCGAACTCCGATCGGGGCAAATTGCGGCTTGTAGCCCACCGCCAGTGTGACGTTGTAGCCTGTATTTGCAATGTTGCTCAGATCACCTGTCGGGAAGGCAATACCGGCCGCGCCGCCGATCTGCCAGGGGCTGTCAAGGAACTGCGCGCGCGCTGCAGACGCTGCGACCGTCACAGCTGCCGCTGCTGCCAGCGTGGAAAGAATGAATCGGTTCACTGTATCTCCATTGTTATGGATGATGCCGTAACCTACACCCGCGGGAATACCCAATTGGACCCTTGATGATCCGCGGTCAGGCTTTTATAGGCGTTCCCGCTCCCGTGCGCAGACGAGCATCGATCTCCTCGAGATCGCCGGCAGTGAGCTTCCATCCTGCGGCTGCAGCGTTGTCTCTCACCTGACGGGCCGAGGTCGCTCCCGCGATCACCGATGCGACAACTCCGTGGGCCAGAAGCCAGGAGAACGCCAGCTCCAGCAGCGTGTGGCCCCGTGACTCCGCGAAGTCGATGAGAGCCTCCACTTTGTCGAGATTCTCCTCGGTCAGCAGCTTCCTGTAGCGCTCGAACCTCGCGACCCGCGTGTCCTGCGGAATTGGTTGACCTTTTCGATACTTGCCCGTCAACAGCCCGCTCTTGAGCGGGAAGAACGGAAGAAACGCCAGCCCGTGTCGCTCGCACTCCGCCAGCACTTCGTCTTCCGGCTCGCGGTGGAGCAGGCTGTATTCGTTCTGAACGCTGACGAAGCGCGCCGACCCTGGTCGCGACACGCTCGCCGCCTGCGCCTCGCGTATTTGCTCTGCTGAAAAATTCGAGCAACCGATCTCCCGTACAAGTCCCGATTTCACGAGCTCGGTGAGCGCGCCGAGCGTTTCTGCGATCGGCACCTGAGGATCGGGAACGTGCTGCTGGTACAGATCGATGTAATCGGTCTTCAACCGGCGGAGGCTCGCGTCAAACGCCTTCCGGATGTATACCGGACGCGCGCCTCCACCTTGTCCTTCCATCTCGTTACCGAACTTGGTTGCGATGATGACATCCGATCTGCGACGGCCGAAATAGCGGCCGAGCAGCTCTTCGCTCTTACCGTTCCCATACATGTCGGCGGTGTCGAAGAAGTTGACGCCGGCCTCGAGTGCCGCGTTGACGACTTCCTCGGTGCGATTCTCGTCGATGCGACTACCGAAGTTGTTGCAGCCGATCCCGACCACGGTCACTGAGAGCGAGCCGATCTTTCGTCTTTCCATTTATGCTCCGTTTCGCGTCACCGGCGAACTACCACGCCGGCTCCCTCCAGGCAGGCGGCGACATCGGCCGGCGAGTCCGACCGACACGCCCGTTCGCGGGTAGTCTGATCGGAGTAGAATCCCCCGATTTGAAGTCCCACGCCGTCCCAGCAGCGCGATCGGGTTTCTCCCGGCGCAAGCGATCTGCAGAAGCCGGCTCCACGCGCCAACTCACTCGGCGCGTACGCCAGATGCCGCACCGCACCCTGATAGCAGAACGGCACACCGACGGGCGATGAGAGGTCGCACCTCTTTCGGATGCCGCTGTATTGAAACGCCGCCGCCCCCGAAGCGTTTCTGCCGAGTCCTGAATAGCACGCGCGTACGAGGTCGGGAGCTCCGGCTGCATCGCACACCTTCCCGGCTTTGCGGTAGTCCTGTTTGAGCGCCGGAAGGATGAGATCAGCCTGCAGCTCGTAGCACTGCCGGCGATAGCGCTCGGGCGTAGCGTTGCACGGGTAGTGCAAGTCCTTCGGCTTGTACAGAACAACGGAAAGCGCGGGCGAAGAATGGCGGTGCATTCCGAAAGCGCCGTCGCCGAAGGTCTGCATTCGCGCGCCCATGTTGTGCTCCATGAATACACCGCCGTAACAACTTCGCTGATCCCAATCCGCCTTGAGCCGATCGCAATCCTTGAGGGAGGCATTGACGTCGTAGCGGTGATACATCATGAGGCCGTGTCCTGTCCCGTGCAGGCAGTCGAACAGGCGGAACTGCTCGCGTGTGCCGCGTAGCCCGTCGCACGGGGCGAGCAGTACGCGTTGCGCGATCGGCATCCCCATTCGCGCGTCGAAGTAGCGCTGCAGGATTCCGTGATAGCAGCCCGACTGATATCGGTCGTCGCATTGCGTAAGCAACCGCGTCGCGGTCGCCGGCGTCGATCGAACAGCGTAGCCGAGTGCGTGAGCGAGAGGATGGCCGAGCAGAATCAGTGACGGATCGCTGTGGACTACGTAGTCGAGTGTTCCCATCGCGAGCGCGATGTTGCCGGCGGATGAGAGCGACGCGATCCCATCTCCGATGCAGGTGGAGTAGGCGTCGATGGAGTGCCTGACGTGAGGCTTGCATACCTTGAGCAGCGAATCGGCGACGCGAGCAGAGTCTGAGACCGGCCGGCTGGGTGTTGTCGGCGCTGTCGCCAGCGTGTCGGCCGGCATAGTGGAGTGCTGGGTGTGCTGCGCCTGGGCAGGCGGCGCTGCGGCAGCGAGCGCAAGCACCGCCAGCGATGCAGCGATGCGGAGCGGTCTGCCCGGTAGGGAATGATCGATCACCAAGGGAGTATTGCCGGGCGGACGTTCGGATTCAACCGCTCGGGGTCACGAAGTGGCGCTGCGGACGCGAATTTCCCGGGCCAGGTGGTGTAGAGGGCCGCGCGATCGGAGAAATGATCCTTGAATTACGGAAGCGCCTCCGATGGAAACGCGCGGGTGCCTCTACTCCAGACTCAGACTGCGATTCAGCGCTGTTGCGACATAGACCATGTCTATGCTTTTCAGGAATTCATGCCAGGGAGGCGGAGCGCGAAACGCCATCGTCCCCGACGCGTCCTCCCACACCGGAACAACAACTCCGGGAATGTCCGCAGCAGCGGCACTGCGCTGAAATGCCTCCTGGATGCGCGCCTGCTCGGCGGGCGATCGTTGTCCGAACGATCGATCCACCGGGACGAGAACCACGTCCTGTCCATCGCGTCTCAGATGGGCCACCTGAAAGGTGGGCATCGGGTCCGTGCGCTTCGTGGCCGGTTCTCCCATGTGTTCTGTAGCATTTCACCGCTGCGCAAGATGGTCAATGTCGATTCTGTATCATCGGACTGTCGAATTTCTATCACTAGGTGTATTAACGCCTTCCACGCGCGAACCGGAGTGCTAGAATTACCTGCCATGAAAAAGCTGTTAGCGCTGTCTTCGATTTGGTGGGTTTTGGGATGCACTGACTTCTCGCGCGGTGCTGATCGTGAGCCAGGCGGGACGCTGGTCATATCGGCACTCGCCGATCCGGGAACTCTCTTGCCACCGTTCGCGACAACCAACGAGGCAAAGCAGATCACGGAACAGATATACGACTACCTCGCTGAGGTTGGGTCGGGTCTCAACACTCTCGACGAGAAGGAATTTCGCCCTGCCCTCGCCGACCGGTGGCGCTGGTCGAGTGACTCGCTGATGCTGGCATTTCACATCAATCCGAGAGCAAAGTGGCACGACGGCAAAGATGTTACCGCCCGAGACGTTCAATTCACTTTTGCACTCAACAAGGATCCCGCGTTGGGAGGCAGGCTGAGCACCGAGCTCGCGAACATCGACTCTGTGACCGTGACAGATTCACTCACGGCGGTCTTCTGGTTCCGCCAGAGATTGCCAACGCAGTTCCTCGATGCCGCGGCCCAAATGCTGATCCTTCCCGCGCATCAGCTCGAAACGATTCCCGTGGACTCACTGCGCCAAACAGCGCCCCCGCCGATTGGAACCGGCCGGTTTCGCCTCCGAAGGTGGGACAAGGGCGCCTCCGTTGAGCTCGTCGCGGATACTTCCAACTATCGCGGGCGTGCAAAGCTGAATCGCGTGATCTGGAGCGTCGCGACTGAGTTCACGATGGCGGCGACGAGGCTGTTTAGCGGAGATGCCGATCTCTTTGATGTGCTGCGCCCCGAAAATCTACGAGAGCTCGCCCGTCACAGAAATCTGAGAGCGATCATCCTGCCGGGGATGGACTATGCCTTTCTGAGGTTCAATCTGCGCGACCCTGCGAACGCCCAGCGCCCACACCCGCTGTTCGGCGATCGCAATCTTCGACGAGCGATTACGATGTCCATCAACCGCCGAACGCTTGTGCGAAGTGTGCTCGATACTTTTGCGGTGGTGCCGGTTGGTCCAGTCGTGCGTGCTTATCCCACGACGGATCCCCGAGGCGAGCAGCTCCCGTTCGATTCCGCGCGCGCTGGCCATCTTCTCGATTCAATCGGATGGATACGCCGCGGCGCGGATGGGATGCGAGCAAAAAAGAATAGGGATCTCGCCTTCACTCTTGTCGTGCCGGCATCCAGCCTGAACCGGATAAGGATGGGTCCACTGATCCAGGAACAGCTTCGCCGCATGGGCATTCGCGTGCACCTCGAACAGCTCGACGGAGCTACACAAGCGGACCGTGAGGTCCGAGGCGCGTTCGATGCCTCTCTCGATGCCTGGATCATGGGGTCGAGCCCTGATGGAACGAAAGGCGCGTGGACCAGCTCGGGCATCGGAAAGAACGGCGTGAATTATGGGTCATACGCCAATTCAACATTTGACGCCCTGCTTGACAGTGCGCTCTGGGCGGGCCCGGCTCACGCACGTGACAGATTCACCAAGGCCTACGCTGTCATCAACGACGATGCCCCGGCGATCTGGCTGTACGAACCCCGGAAAATCATAGGAATCCACAGACGAATCCGGACCTCCGCGATGCGCCCCGACGCCTGGTGGGCGGGGCTAGCCGATTGGTCAATTCCGCCCTCTGAGCGAATACTGAGGGACAGGCTCCTCACCAGGCGTTAAGCCCTTCCGGAAGGCCATAACCTACCCTGAGGTGACACGAAAACGCCCCTCCGGTGATACGAAACAGGCATTTCTTATTCAAGGGAATAGTGGCATTTTAGGGCACCAAAATACCCCCAAAACGGGCCTTAAATGATCCGGCATCAGGTCTATTTCGATACGCTTGGTTCGATGCGGGAGGATAGCGCCTCCTGGCGTTCCGTATTCGCCGGACTCTCAGTCCTGCGTCTCATAGACGCCTATTCGGAAACCGGATCGCCCCTGAATCCGGCTGGCTGGGCGCAGCTGCACAGCGTCAGGGCCGCGATCGAAGCGTTGAACGACGGAGACCCAGTCCGCGGTGTCCTCACGAGGGTCTTGGAGGAAGTGACCACCCGAGGCCAGATCGACGAGACCGTTTTCAGGTCGCTGGTAGCATATGGGCGAGTGCTGGATTACGACGCAAGCTGGGGACTCGCCACCGACGTCTTTTCGACCGTCGCCAAGCTTACGCGCCCGGAGAAGAACGCGCGCCTCGCAGTAGAGGCACACGTGGCGGTTGGCGGTGCGGCCCGCCGCAATGGGGATTGGGAAGTCTCAGCGAGAGCGTATTCGCAGGCCGCTTACATCGCCGATACACTCGGCGACCGCCAAGGCGTACTCACGGTTCAAATCGGTATCGCGAACACGTACATGGCGAAAGGCAACCTGCCGCAGGCGCAGGCGATCCTGGATGATGTGCTCATACAAGCGCGTGAACAGCTCCTCACCGATGTTCAGGCGGACGCGTTGCACGCCAGAGCGGCTCTCGCTCAGCGACAGGGCACGTCGGCAGAGGGAGTAAAGCTCGCCTACGAGGCGCTGAACCTCACCGCGAAGCCGGCATCTCGAGATGCTATTCTTGAAGACATCGCGGCAATGTTCACTGAAATCGGTCTCCGCGACGCCGCACGGGATACACATCTACTGCTCGTTGCGACGGCGCAGGCGCAATGGGTCCGTTGGCTAGCGACTATCAACCTGATGGAGCTTGCCGCTCTCGACGGAATGGAAGAACCGTTCGACGCTTACGCAGCCGAACTCCGAAATGCGGAGATGGGCACCTGGCTCAGATCGCACTATCTCCTGTTCCTGGGAGAGGGCCTGGAGAGATTCGGCCGTTACGAAGCCGCAGAGCAAGCGCTTGAAGAAGGCGTTGCGTACGCGAGCGCGAATCAAATCCACGCCGTCACTTTCAAGGCGGAAGAAATACTCGCGGCCGTCCGGGCGAAAAGTCGACGAGAAGCTTCAGCGCCCGTGTTCGATCAAGTGCCCCAGGAAGTCCTTGCGGCAGCTCATGCCATTTCCGAGCTCCGCAAGGCTGCATTGACTCCCGGCTAGCCGGAATTCGCCTCGAAAACTAATGGCCGCAGGTTCCGGAACCACCCGTCACCGGGCACTCGTTCTTCGGAGCAGTCATGTCTGAGCAGGCGGCGAGAATGACGGAAGCGATGATCGTGGTGACGATGAGCAGGCGGCGGCGGATCATTGGAGTATCTCCTAAGCGGGGGGAAGGGATTCGACTGACCTGAACAACGTACGCCCCTTAGCGAATGCCGAAATGGCATTTTCTTATCAGGAAATGCCTGTTTCCTATCAGGAACACCACTTTTCTTATCATTTCCTCTCGCGCTTAACGGATTTACGCACCAGTTTCCTAGGATCATGAGCGCGACCGCCTTTTGAGCGTTGCTGCGTTCCTGCCCACGCGGCTCCTCGCGCACGTCAAGCACGTCTTCGCTGACGAGCCCGAGTTACTGGTCGCTTCTTCGTGGGAGGAGCTCGAATCCCTCATTCGCCGCAAGCCGGTCAGCGTAGTGATCCTCGACCCATCGGCTGACGGGATCATGAACGTGAGCGCGGTCGCCGGTCTGCTGAAGCGGTACCCGTCACTCCCTTTGATAGCCTACGTCACGCTCCACGCTCCGGCGTTCAACGCCGTAGCCCAGCTCGGGCGGCTCGGACTCGAGGACGTGGTGCTCAACCGCTTCGACGACGCGCCCGAGCGGTTCAGAGAAAGGGTCGAGCAGGTGCAGGGGAATGCGCTGACTCACACGGTGATTACAGCCCTCACCGACCGGCTGGGACTGCTCCCCAGGCAACTCTCGGTCACGATCGAGAACCTCTTCGATCAGCCGCACCGTTACGCGAGCGCATTGGATCTGGCGATGGAGGCGGGGATCGCGATCGTCAGCGTGTACCGGAACCTCGACGCGGCGCAACTGGGCTCTCCCAAACGACTACTGGTCGCGGCGAAAGTGCTGCGGGGTTTTGGCTATCTCCGCGACCCCGGTTATTCCGTGCTCGACGTCTCGATCAAGCTTGGCTACAAGACGGCGCGCATCTTCTCGCAGCATTGGGTCAGCGTCTTTGGCGTCACGCCGGCACGGGTACGCACTCGGCTCACCGACGAGGCCGCGATCGAGAGCGTCCTGCGCTGGCTTGGGACTCCGGATGAGGATTCAGATTTCGTCGACGAACCTCTTCACCCGTCGCGAGTCAATACTTCACGCCGGCGACGGCATCGGAGGCCGGAGCGAGGCTAGTCCCACTGCAGAATTCCCTTCATTTCGTCCAGAAGGGGCACTGCCGAAGAGGACAGCGGTGCGTCCGGATCTCGCCGCTCCTCGGCGGTCCGCATCAGGTCGCTCCACGAATCGGTCAGCTGAACCGTCAACGGCACGGCGCCGAGGCCGTCGGGGGATGGATCTACGACGGTCTCGTGCCGGTTTTCGGTATCGCCGAACGGCTTCGGAAAACTCTTGCGAATGCTCATCTTGATGGAGGCGGTGCGCTGTCCGGTGGATCGAACTGATCGAAGGCGATCAGGGACCCGCCCGTGAACGCAGTCACTAATATGCCACCATCGCCGGCCACTCGTCTAGCCGCAACCATATGGTTGGCGAACCACTTGCCGCGCTTGGAGTTGAGGTCGTCGTATCTGACCCCGTTTCCGCTGGACGAGGAATGTATGAAACGGCTATTGCCAGCGTAGATCGCGACGTGGCTGATCCTCCCGCCCTGGGAGAAGAGCATTAGATCGCCAACAGCGAGCGAGCGAGTCGATGGGTTGACGGCAACACCGGATCCGGCCATCTGGCGTGATGTTCGCGGCAGGTTTACTCCCTGAAGACCATAGACGTACTGCACGAACCCGGAGCAGTCGAATCCCGTTCGCGGCGATTCTCCCCCGTAACGATAGGGCGTCCCGATGTACTGTTCGGCCGTGGGCACAACTCGTCGAGCGGCCCCGCGCGCAGAGGTCGTGCTCACCGGCCACGTTGTGCGACCGGACGCGGACGGTCGCGGAGCGCGAGGGGGATTGTCGGACGTTCGTCTCGGATAGATCGAAGTCCGTTGACGTCCGCCGCCGAAGTGCAATCCGATGCCGACGCGGTACTCGATTCCGCGAACAAACTGGGAATCCGCTGGCGTCGCAATGGCGGCGAGATGCCGCGATCGCGCTTCACCGTTTACCGACAGCATTCGTCCCAGCGCGAGCTGGAGCCCGCCACCGTAGCTCCAGGTGCGAATGGCGTCCGTGAAGCCTGTGGGTTGAGCGCTACTCTGCATCCCGATCCCGGCAAACGAGTAGGGCATGAAGCCCTCACCAAGTCCGGCGTTGACCGGGCCAAGTATGAGGTCGGCGTCCGTAGCCCATACCAGGCTCGAAGGTCCCTGACTGACCCCCGCCTGGGTGCCGAGGGAAGAAATCCCCAAGCCACCGCTGCCTCGAATGCCCACATATGGGGTTCCCAAACTGAGAGAAAGCCCGCCGATGGTCCTGGTGACGGGTTCCGAATTGTCGAGGGCGCCGTATAGCTCCACGCCCCCACGGACTTGAGCGGCCAGGCCGCCGGGTACCACCAGATACGATAGGACTCCAAAGAGACCTATCAAGCGTCGCAGGTGCATAAGCGACTCCACTGAAGAGGTTGGCCCTTGAAAAGGCATTAGGGGGACCAGTCTCCGTCAATTTGCTAACTACTTGTAAGGCAGTAAGTTAGCTCAACGGACCTCATCCCTAAACATCCGATTGTCACCATTCTCGGACAGGATTTGAGGTCAGAGGAACGATCCCGAGTAGGCGGGTAAGACCAAAAAGGGCACCGTACCCGTTAGGTTGAGGGGTTAACGCGAAAGCCCGAAAGCTGGTCAAACCTATGTTGTGCGAGCGTCTCGATGTTTTGGAGATTCTCGCCGATCGCCGTGGCCCACAGGTCTGGTCGACCTGCAACCGTGAACGACTGGAGCCCGAATGCCAAAAATTGACTGGCGCTCGATCCCAGCCCTGTTAACAGCAGGACTGATAGTTGGCACGGGCACGCCGATCACACCTCCCGCGATTGGCGACGCTGTCGCCACCGCATCGGCCACCATCGCCGAGAGCCTTTCGGAAGGACCGCACCTGGGCTTCGACACGTTTGCCTATCCCGGCGACGATGCGATGCGCGCCTGGCTCGAGGCCGACAAGCCATACCGGTGGGTCGGCTACTATCTCTCGGCTCCCTGCCACAACGATGACTCGTGGGAAGGAAAGCGCGAAACCCTCACCAACATGGGCTGGGGCATGGCGGTGATCTATGTCGGCCAGCAGACGTGGGGTCGGACGCCGGGACAAAAGGTCGCGGTGACTCGCTACGTCACCAAGCGCGTGCGCCAGGTGAAGACGCGTAACGGCAAACGTGTCGTTCGATACGTCAACAAGCGGGTACCAGTACGAGTGCTCGTCAAGCCTCGTGCGTCGCGAGGCGCGAGCTGCTCGACGCAGTTCGTGAACGCAGCGCGCGGTACCGCTGATGCGAACGATGCGATCGCAAAGGCCGCCGCCGAAGGGTTCGCGCGCGGCACCGTAATCTTTCTCGACATCGAGCGGATGGACGCCGTGCCTCGCGCGATGCGCCAATACTACAGCGCCTGGACCAAGCGCGTGCTCGACGACGGACGCTTCCGACCCGCGTATTACGCTCACAGCTTCAACGCGGATCTGATCTACCGTGACGTGAAGCAGGTTCTGGCGGGCGCGGGAATCTCAGCGGATCCACCATTCTGGATCGCGAGCGTGCGCGGGTTCTCCGTCGACAAGACTCCGACCGAAGTCGGACACGCGTTCGCGCAGGTCTGGCAGGGGATCCTCGATATCGTCGAGACCCACAACGGCGTGAAGCTGCCAATCGATGTGAATGTCGCGCAGCTGCCCTCTCCGTCCGATGGCTATCCCGCCGGAGAATAGCGCCGGCTATTTGACGCGAGTGATGAAGTCCTCGCGGTGGGGCGGCCGGAATATCAGATCGAGAGCAAGCCAGGTCGTCTTGGCGAACGGATAGCAGAGCACCGCGCCGAGGATCGAAAGGACCACGCCGCCGTATTGCAGGGCCATCCATGGCGGGTTCGGCCACGTCAGAATGACGACGACGAGGAACGCGAACGCCAGCAGTAACTCCACCGCGATCAGATTCAGAGTGTAGCCGCCCAGGAAGTAGTCGGACTCGCCTCGCTCAAGCAGTATTCCGCACGTGGGGCAGCGCTGCTTCATCCTGAAAAAGCCTTCGAAGAGACCACCACCGCCACAATTCGGACAGCGGAGCAGCAGTGCCCGTCCGAGCAGCCTCCACGGTGACTGACGCGAGATATCAGGTTGTGGATGGCCGGGCATGCGCGTCCTATGGACAGGTGCGCCAGTTGACGCGCATAGACCGGGCCCTACGGCGCGGCAGGGACGCGTACTCCTTGCAAGCGTGAATCCGTGGCGGGAACGGGAACGGCTGTTTCGGTGCGGGTATAAGATGCTGTCGGCCGCGCAGCGCGTTTTCGGACTACCGGTCGAAAATACCATTTAACCGTCGAAGGGCGTGGCCTCTCTGGTCACACCCGTCGTAGGTGTCTGTGGATACTCACGTGAGTACACTCGTCGCGCGCACTAGTCAGCGCGCTCGCAAGTCGTTTGTACGATCTCTGCGCGTGGATGGAGCGGTTATCTCTGGCTCTCTCCTCACCCTCGGGCTGTTCGCGAGTCCGCCCGTTCGCGCTGAAGCACAGACCGCAAGCCAGGCCTTCGGAAATCTCTTTTCGAGCGCGAGGCTCTACGTGGACCCGTCATCGGCCGCAAAGCGACAGGCTGATGCGTGGAGAAGGTCGCGACCAGCCGACGCGGCGTTGATGGACAAGATTGCCGAACAGCCGCTCGCGCAGTGGGTTGGCGGATGGAACGTGGACATCGGCCGTGACGTATCAGACGCCGTCTCGCGCATCACAGGCGCACGAGCGCTACCGATTTTCGTCGCCTACAACATTCCTGGGCGAGACTGCGGGCAGTATTCCGCCGGTGGAGCGAACGGCAGCAACGCGTACAAGCAGTGGATCCGCGAGTTCGCGAACGGCATTGCCAATCGTAAAGCCGTCGTGATCCTCGAGCCCGACGCGCTCGCGGGAATGACCTGTCTGAGCCCGGCCCTCCAGCAGGAAAGATTGAATCTGATCCACGACGCTGTGCGAGTGCTGAAGTCGAAGGGTGCGGCTGTATACATCGATGCCGGGCACGCGCGGTGGGTGCCGCCGGCAGAGATGGCCAACCGTCTCAACAGGGCCGGCATCGCCGATGCGAATGGCTTCAGTCTCAACATCTCCAATTTCCTCAGCACAGCGGTCAACGTCTCGTACGGTACCGAGGTCTCGAGGAGAGTGGGTGGCAAGCATTTCATCATCGATACGAGCCGCAATGGTCAGAACCTGACGAGCGCCGGCAACTGGTGCAATCCGCGGGGGCAGCGATTGGGCACCCCGCCGACGACTCGGACGGGGAATGCTCTCGTCGATGCCTATCTCTGGATCAAGACGCCGGGCGAATCAGACGGCACTTGCGGGGGCGGTCCTTCGGCCGGAAAGTGGTGGGCAGAGTATGCGCTTGGTCTCGCTGGCGGCGCGTGGGAGCGGGTACTCGGCAGACGCTAACGCGCGGCTACGGTCTTAACTACGACTGAGAACTGCCAAGCTGCCCGCTGCCAGCAGATCGCTATCAGCCACTAGCTGCAAACATGGGGACAGCACCGGTGGCGTGATCGAACAGGCGGTTGCTTGCGCTCTAACCCGCGACCGTGATGTCCCGACGTAGTGAAGCTCGCAGCGGGCAGCTTCCAGCAGGCGGCGGGCAGCTTGGCAGTTCTCAGTTGCAGTTACGCCCGCCCCTCCCCTGTTTCTACATCTTTGACTAAACCCGCGCCTGCGGGAATCCTCAACCCTTTTCAGGCAGCGGTTGTCAGAAGGTCGACAATGGGGATGGTTGCCTACGAGTCTCGGAGCTCGGTGAACGATAACCAATTGATCACGCGGGTGGCTGCCGGCGATGCCGCTGCCGAGCGTGAGCTATACGAGACATACGTCGATCGCATTTACCGACTGACGTTTCGCCTGGCTGGTGACGACGACCTCGCGCGGGACTTCACGCAGGCAACCTTCATCCGTGCTTTTGAAAAGATCGGAAGCTTTCGTGGCGAGTCATCTCTCTCGACCTGGCTTCACTCTATCGGGGTTTCGGTTGCGCTCAACGGGCTCAGAAAGACGAAACGGCTCAAGAATCGTGAGGCGCCGATGGAAGAAGGGATGATGCTGGGGGCGACTCCGATCGAAGCGGAGCCCGACCTCAAGGAAAGGCTGGCGAGAGCAATCGATTCGTTGTCGGAAAAATACAGGGCGGTATTCGTGATGCACGACGTAGAAGGCTACACGCACGATGAGATCAGCGGGGCGCTCAGCATTCCGATTGGAACGTCGAAGTCCCATCTCTTTCAGGCACGGAGCAAGCTGCGCGTCGCATTGGCCGATTTTGCACCGGAGTGGGTGTCATGACTGAAGACAAATTCGAGGATTTCCTCAAGCAAGCTGCGCCGCACTATAACGTTCCGCCCGCGCACACCCCACGTGAGGACATGTGGAGCGCGATCCAGGCGCAGCGCGCAGCGGGACCACGCGTCGTGTATGGCGGTGGCGGATCACCGCCGCGTGAATCCTCCGTGCGGAGATTCGGCTCCAGGATCTGGCTGGGTGCGGCGGCCGCAGCGGTTCTGCTTCTAGCAACTGGTGTCGGTATCGGTCGGTGGAGCGCCTCATCGAATACCTCGCCGTCGGCAGCGGTGGGCAATCCACCGAACACCGCGTCGTCCAGTTCGATGGAAAACCCATCGAGCGCCACGGGTTCTGAGAATCCTGGAGCTGTCGCCGCGAGTCCTTCGAATGGAGGAGGATCGGAGCCAGCGTCGCCGAGGGGCACAGTCAGGAGCGGAGCGGGTCGCCAGATCGAGGCGCCTAGCGGCAACGAACCGCGCGTCGCGGTCGGCGCGCCCTCGTCCAGCTCCGCCTACCAGCTCACGGCTGTCAGGCATCTGAGCGAGGCGGAAGCGCTTCTCACTTCGTTCAGAACGCGCTCGACTACAGATCAGCAAATGGACGCGCACCTCGGATCATGGGCGCGCGAGCTTTTGAGCAACACCCGTCTATTACTGGATTCTCCCGTCGCCAACGATCCACAGCGTCGTCCGTTGCTGGAAGATCTCGAGCTCGTGCTCGTGCAGATCGTTCAGCTATCGCCCGGAAGCACGCCGCAGGATCGCGAGCTGATCGAGAGGACACTGCAACAGGACCATGTAATGACGAGGCTGCGTACCGCGATTCCCGCGGGCTCGCAGCGCGGTAGCTGAGACCAATTCAATGACAATGAGAACATTACTCACGGCAGCAGCAATAATTTCCTCGGCGGGATTCGGAGTCAACCAAACTCCGTCCAGCCCCGATTTCCCTCACACGTCAGTCGCGCCGTTCGCTCTGCGGAGCGCGAACTCTCAGGGTGGCGACACGCTCGACGCGATTGATGCGATCGACGACAGGGATGACATGGACGTCACGGACGCCATGGATGCCATGGATGTCATGGATGTCATGGATGTTACGGATGTCATGGATGTCATGGATGTCATGGATGTCATGGATGTCATGGATGTCATGGACGCATTCGACGCATTCGACGCGTCCGACCATCAAAGCAGCGTGCCGCTACCTGGAACGTGGGCGAAGGCGGATTCGGCAGATTCCCTCTACCGGTTGGCGCATGAAGCACTTTCTCGCGGCAACTACAAGCGGGCAGCGGAGGTCTTCCATCGGATTCCGGAGCGCTATCCCCGATCAGCGTACGTGGGGCAGGCGCTCTACTACGAAGCGTATTCACTCTACCGCAGTGGCGGCGACGACGACCTGAGTACTGCGCGCGAGCGGTTGAACCAGCTGAAGCAGCGTTTTCCCGCAATCGCGAAGAAGGACGGAGCCACGCTGCTCACTCGCGTGTGTGGCGAACTCGCCAAGCGCGGTGATGAGTCCTGCGCAGCCTCCATTGGTAGTACTGCTGAGGGCGGCGACGACGTCACTGGCGGCGACACGCGCACGATACCGGGTCAGCGGGGCCGCAACTGCGACCCGGATGCCGATGAGGACAACGACGACCGCATTGCCGCCCTCAACGCGCTGCTGCAAATGGACGCGGATCGCGCCATTCCGATTCTGCAAAAGGTTCTCGCCCGTCGCGATGCGTGCTCCGTAGCGTTGCGCCGGAAGGCGGTGTTCCTGGTCTCGCAGAAGAGAACCCCCGAGACCGCGAACATTCTCATGAATGTCGCACGAAGCGATCCCGATCCCGAAGTTCGCGAACAGGCCGTGTTCTGGCTATCGCAAGTGCCTGGATCGACGGGGCTGCTCGAGGAGATTCTCAAGGGCAACGCTGACGAAAACATAAAAGACAAGGCGCTGTTCGCGCTGTCGCAGCAAAACGAGCCGCGGGCGCAGCAGATTCTGCGCGATTTCGCTTCGCGGGAGAGCGAGTCCGAGGACCTTCGCGATAAAGCGATCTTCTTGCTCGGACAGCGGCGTTCCACGGAGAACACCGAGTTCCTGCGCAACCTCTACTCGCGAATCAAGAATCAGGATCTGAAGGACAAGATCATGTTCTCCCTCTCGCAACAGAGGGGAGCTGGGAACGAGCAGTGGATCATGAACATCGCCCTCAATCCGAACGAAGACATCGAGCTGCGGAAGAAAGCGCTATTCCTGGCCGGTCAGATGGGGGTAGCCATACCAGAGCTGTCGAGGCTCTACGACAGAATGAACGATACGGACATGCGGGAGGCGATCATCTTCGCTCTCTCTCAGCGCCAGCGCGATCCAGCGGCGATGGACAAGCTGTTCGACATCGCGAAAAACGAAAAAAACGCGGAGCTGCGCAAGAAGGCGATCTTCTGGCTCGGCCAGTCGCGCGATCCCCGCGTGCAGCAGTTCCTCATGGACCTGATCAACAAATGAAAACCATAACGATGACATCGGTGGCGAGGACGGTTGCGATCGTCTTCGCCGCTCTGGTCGGGGCGGGTGTCGCCCCGGCCCAGAGCATCGCTAGCAAGGTTGCTCGCGTCTCGAACGGAAGTGTCCGCATGTCGTTCACGGCGAAGCCGGGCATGTGCGGCAGCGGTAACTCGATCTGGCACGATGCCGGGGGAGGCAGAACGACGTGGGGCAACAATCGGAACAGGGCGCGTGATGTCGAATACGAAGAGGACTGCAGCAGGGGACCTGGGCGCATCGTTATAGATCGCCGCGACGGCGAGATCACCGATCTCAGGTTCTACGTGGGTGGTCGTTGGCGGCCTGCTGGCGCAGATGTCGTCGATCTCGGAATGGTTCCGGCGCGAGAAGCGGCGGACTATCTGGTCTCGCTCGCTCGAACAGAACGCGGAAGCATGGGTGAGAAAGCGATTTATCCGGCTACGATCGCCGATAGCGCCGACATCTGGCCCGGGCTGCTCAAGGTTGCCCGCAACCCTGACGTGCCTCGCGGTGCGAGAACCCAATCGGTCTTCTGGCTCGGTCAGGCTGCCGGCGACGCAGCGACCGCGAACCTGAAGGATATCGTTCTCGACAACAGCGTCGACAGGGAGGTGCGGGAGTCGGCGGTATTCGCGCTGTCTCAGCGTCCTCGCGAGGAAGGCGTTCCAGCGCTCATCGCTGTTGCGCGCACCAACAAGGACCCAGAGATACGGAAGAAGGCGCTCTTCTGGCTCGGCCAGTCGCATGACCCCCGAGCCATCGATCTGTTCGAGGAGCTGTTGACGAAGAAGTAGATTCAAGGGGTGGATTTCTCACACATCTCCGCCCAGCTGTCGTCCAGCCCGTTAACGGCGCTGCCAATCCTGTTCATCGCAGGGGTGCTGACGAGTCTCGCGCCATGCATCTACCCGATGATACCGATCACCGCGGCGATCGTCGGTGGCAGCGCCGTCGGAGATATACCGCAGCCGCGCTCGCGGACCGTATTTCTGACCTTTACCTACGTGCTGGGTCTGGCCCTCGCTTACGCGTCGGTCGGGCTGTTTGCGGGACTCACCGGGACGTTGTTCGGTTCCGTGAGCACAAACCCCTGGCTGTACTTCGCGATGGCGAATCTGCTGATCATCGCGGCGCTCGCGATGCTCGACGTCATTCCAATACGGGTGCCAGCATGGCTTCTGACGCGGGCTGCGACTGCGGGCAGGGGAGGAAGTCTTTACGGTGTGTTCGTCATGGGAGCGGCTTCGGGACTCGTAGCGGCGCCGTGCTCTGCTCCGGTGATGGCAGCGGTACTGACCTGGGTCACAGCGACGAAAAGCGGTGTACTCGGATTCATGTACCTGTTTGTCTTCTCGCTTGGGATGTGCACCATCCTGGCGATGGTCGGACTTTTCAGCGGCACTCTCGCGCGACTGCCCAAGGCTGGAACATGGATGGTGTGGATCAAGCGGATCTTCGCGCTGATCATGTTGGGCGTTGCGGAGTATTACCTTGTGCAGATGGGGTTGCTCCTCATCTGAGCGGCTTCCAACCGAATTCAAGGTTTATGGCAATGCGAGCTCCGCTGTCAATTCGAACAATCTCCGCGATGGCGATACTGCTCATCGGGTCTTTGCTCACTACCTCCGCCGCCGCGCAGGATCTGGGCATCGAGGTCGGTTCACAGGCGCCGACGGTCATGGTCCATGCCCTGGACGGCAAGCAGGTCGATCTCGCGAAATACATCGGCAAGACGCCGATGCTGATCGAGTTCTGGGCGACCTGGTGCGCGAACTGTCGAGAGCTCATGCCGGCGCTCCTCCAAGCGGAGAAGAAGTTCGGGAAGAAGGTCAAGTTCGTCGCTCTGGCAGTGGCGATAAACCAGTCCCCCGAGCACGTCCGCAGGTTCATCGCGGCCCATCCGCTTCCGCACGAGACGTTCTACGACACCGATGGAAAGGCAGCCGGCGCGTTCGATGCGCCTGCAACATCCTACGTCGTCGTCCTCGACAAGAAGGGCCGAGTGGTTTACACGGGGCTTGGCGGAAAACAGGACCTCGAAGCCGCGCTGAAGAAAGCGCTGTAGCTATTTCGCCGAATCTGCGGGAGCTCGAGGAGTAACGCTGTCGACCGCCGCCGCCAGCTCCGTATAGGCCGCCGGCGTGAGCACCTTGAACGGTTTGGTCACGTATGCGACGCGACCATCGGGACGCACGACGAACAAAGAGCGGTTGTCCATCTTGTTCTTGGCATCGTAGGCGCCGTAGAGCTGGCCGACTCTCGAACCCGGGTCACTCGCGAAAAGAATGGGGAAGTCCTCATCCTTCGCCCACGACGCCAGAGCGGT
>Ga0184605_10000083_pt1 | contig 25617 bp, 24 predicted proteins | sample PLM0_30_coex_FD_132995 | JGI IMG/M metagenome (GOLD analysis project Ga0184605, IMG submission 132995) | Groundwater sediment microbial communities from an aquifer in East River, Colorado, USA - PLM0_30_coex | ecosystem: Environmental > Terrestrial > Soil > Riparian zone | place: USA: East... | reverse complement strand
GGTGGCAACGCGGAAGTCAAACAAGGAAATCGGAGGCGCGCTTCAGATCTCAGCACGCACCGTCAGCACCCACCTCTCCAACATCTTCGTCAAGCTCAGTGTCGGCTCGCGCGGCGAGCTGGCTGACTTCGTCCGGCAGAACGGGTTGGTCGAGGACTGACATCTGAGCTGAAAACTGCAAACTCAGAACTGCCTGTTGTGGGTTCTAGTTCCCTGTAATCCGGTTGCGTGTCTCGGCGCGAACATGCTAACGGGCTCGTCTCGGGCGCAGAGACCCGCAACCGGGCCACCGGCAACCATTACTCACAACAGGTAGTTCTGAGTTCGTAGTTCGTAGTTCGCACTTTCGTTTGATCACCGTACGTCCGCTACATTCTTCCGAATGATTGACGACATTTTAGCCGAACTCGAGGCCGATACATCGCTGGAGGTCGGAGAAACCTTTGCGGCGGTGACCGCCCGCTACTTCGCGTCGACTCGTCGCGGAGAAGGCCAGGTCTCGACCGCCCGCTCACCCGAGGAATTGGCGCGACGCTTCGATGAGGAGTTTCCCGTCGATGGACGCCCGGTCGCCGAAATCATCGAGCGGCTCGAGCGTGAAGTTCTGGCGGACGCCAACAAGTACTACCATCCGATGTACATGGGTCACCAGACATCAGCGCCGCTCCCGGTCGGCGTCTGGATGGAAAGCGTCATCGGCGCGCTGAATCAGTCGCTCGCGGTTTGGGAGATGTCACCGACCGCAACAATGATTGAGCACCAGATCGTGCGATGGCTGTCGCAGCTGGCGGGATACGGAGAAGGTGCGGGAGGCACTCTTACTTCCGGCGGAACCGAAGCGAACTTCACCGCGATGCTCGCGGCGAGAAACTCGGCGGTGCCCGGTGCCTGGGAAGATGGCATTGGCAGCGATCCGCCCTACGTCGTATACGGCGAGCACGCCCACTACGCGGTTACGAGAGCGATCGGGCAGCTGGGAATGGGCCGGCGAAAGGGGATCTCCATTCCCTCTCGCGATTACAAGATCGACGTCGATCTCCTCGTCGCGGCACTCGATCGCCTGCGCGATGAAGGAAAGCGCGTGATGGCGGTGGTCGCGACAGCGGGGACGACCGCGACCGGCTCATTCGATGATCTCGAGACGATCGGGTCGCTCTGTGCCGAGCGCGGCATCTGGCTCCATGTGGACGCAGCACACGGCGCCAGCGCTTTGCTTTCCGCGCGCCCACCGCGGGCGCTGGAAGGCCTGGCTCACTCGCGATCGCTGGCGTGGGATCCGCACAAAATGATGCTTCTTCCGCTCGCAGCCGGCATGGTGCTGACGCGGGACGAGGGCGACCTCGAGCGGGCGTTCGCGCAGCAGGCGCCGTATCTCTTTCACACCGGCAAGTCCACTCGCATCCTCGATCAGGGGATTCGGAGCTTTCAGTGCTCGCGTCGCGCCGACGTGCTCAAGCTATGGTTCGCGATCCAGCGCTTCGGCTCACGCGGCCTGGGAAGGCTCTACGATCACCTCTGCGGCACCGCGCGCATGTTGTACGACACGATTGAGGAGCGCAGCGACTTCGAGAATCTGCATGAGCCGGAGTCGAACATTCTTTGCTTTCGCTATCGCGGGAGTGACGCGCTCAATCGCGAGCTTCGAGCGCGCTACAACCGGGAAGGAACTGGCTGGATTACCGCGACAGTTCTCGACGGCCGGCCGGTTCTGCGCGTGACGATGATGAATCCCCGCACTGGTGCCGAGCACGTTCGCGCGCTGCTGGATGGGCTCGCCGCCAAGGCAAAGGAAATCGAATCAGCCTGAGTCCACGCGTTACGCCGCTCGTCCGGTGCTTCGATCGCCGCCGAATTCGACGGCGTGATTCTCCCGACCTGTCCACGCAATGATGGCGGCAGAAGAGAAAACCGTCACGGCGACGATCGCCATCGATTGCGCGTAGGAAGTGCGGGCGGCGAGCAATGCCTCCAGATATGCGACGCTGCTCGCTATCAGAATGCCGCACTGATATGCGAAGCCCGGCAGGAATCCTCGCACTGAATCCGGAGACAGCTCCGTTATGTGCGCCGGAATGACGCCCCACGCCCCTTGAACCATGAATTGCATGGCGAACGCACCGATCACGAGACCAGTGAGCGACGGCGAGAACGCCCACACCGGAATAATCAGGATTGCGAGCACGAGCGCGAGCACGATCGACCGACGTCGACCGATTCGATCAGAGAGATAGCCAAAGGTAACTCCGCCAATAATTGCGCCGACCATCGAGAAGGCCGTGAGCGCGGCCCGCTTCTGCGGCGAGAATCCCCAGTCGCGCTGCAGGAAAGTGGGATACATGTCCTGGGTTCCGTGCGAGACGAAGCCCATTGCTGACATGAGCAGCGTCAGGTGGAGAAAAAGTTTCCAGTGGGAGGCAATGCCGCGGCCCAGACTTTTCCAGTCCTTGTGCTTCGTGCGCTGCCAGACCTCAGATTCCTGGACTCGAAACCGAACGAACAGGGCGAGGAGCGCGGGCAGCCCGCCGATGAAGAACATCGGCCTCCATCCCCAGCGCGGGAACACGAAGAAATAGCAGACGGCGGCCAGCAGGTAGCCGGTCGCATAGCCTTCCTGCAGCAGTCCAGAAAGAACTCCGCGCCGACCCTTGGGCGCTTTCTCCATGGCCAGTGACGCTCCGACCCCCCATTCTCCACCCATGCCGATTCCGAACAGCGCGCGGAGGATGAAGAACGTCGTGTAGTTCGGCGCGAGCCCCGACAGCACTTCGACGATCGAGAAAAACACGAGGTCGATCATCAGCGGCAGCTTGCGGCCGTAGCGGTCCGCCATCAGCCCGAATATGAACGCGCCGATCGGCCTGAACGCGAGCGTCACGGTGATGGTGAGAGCGATCTCGGCGTCGGTCTTGTGGAACTCCTTCGCGATCGCGGTGAGTGCGAACACCACGAGGAAGAAGTCGAATGCGTCGAGCGTCCAGCCGAGGAAGCTGGCGAGGACAGCCGCGCGGTGACCACGCGGAGCGGCGCGCGCGACTGAAGAAGGGCTTATCGCGTCGGAGCTTTCCATGCGCCAATATGTTGCGATCGGCGCGGGTTGCGGAATCCCCGACGGCGGCTAGTAGGCGAGGTAGTAGGTTGCCTTGATCGTGAAGACGTTGTCGGGATGCTGCCTTACGAGTCCGCGAAAGTCTCGGCTAAAATCAAAGTCTCCAAAGGGCTCACTGCCGACGCGCTGCTGCTGCCACACGAAAAAGAGCGCTGAGCCGGGGCGATACTCCCAGCGGAGGACCGCGTTCCCGCGCAACGACCGGAAGTTGAAGTTCGGATCATCCAGCTGAATCGAGTTGGGCGTCGCCGCGTTGCCGTCCGGGTCGATCGTGTAAACGCTACCGGTCTTGCTCACCGTCCCGACATCCCGGCCATACACGTCGAAGTCAAAAGTCCGGGGCGCCCGGAGCTCCTTGAAATTGGGGTAGTTCCCCGAGGAGATCAGCGGTTGCAGGTAGATCTGGAGCGACGCTTTGGGAGTGAACGTCCAATCCGCGCGCGTTTCCAGCACGAGGGTCGTTTGGTCGAGCGTCGCAAAGACATATCGCTTGCCATAAGTGCGCGTCGCGAGCGCATCGCTCGAAGCGGTCAGGTACTGCGCGACGCTGTGCCCCTTCTGTAACTGCGGGTCGAAGCTGAATCTCACCCCGGGTCTTGGCTGCACTGCTACCTCTATTTCCATGCTTCGTGAGTGCTGGCCCTCCACATCCCAGTTTCTGTACAGGCTGAGCTGAGCGGAGTACGGCTTGCGGCGGTCGCTGAAAAGCTCGAGCAACGTCGCGATCGATTGTGGCTGACGCGCGACTGGACCGCCACGTGTCAGCCGATCGTCGAAACCTTCCCCGCTGAAGTCGGACCGAACGAAGAAGCCAGCGAAGTTGTTGAACGTTCCCTGGGCCAGGCTGGCGTAGTTGTTGAAGACGATGTCGCCGTCGTGGTTCCACGCCTGGTTGGTAAATGCGCCAATGACCCAGTTGCGCAGAAACCGCCCCGGCTTGTTCTCCTGATAATGAAGATCCGTCGATACTGCGCGCCGGTCGGCGTTGGACTGGAAGCCGAGGTCGTTTACCTCCACTCCTGGACTCGTCACCTGGTAGGCGAGGTTGCCTCCCCAGTGAAGACCACCAGTCTTGGTGAGGGCTACCTGACCAGCATAGCCCGACAGGCTGGTCCGATTCGGATCCAGGCGAAAGCTCTTGGCATCGGGGCGCTGGAAGTAATGAGCGCTTGATTGCTGGGTCGCCGAGATGACGCTTGCGAGGCCGTTTATCCGGCTTTGGGCAAAGGATGCGTCGAATGCCCACGCCCGATTCTGCCATGAATGATTGAGGTCCAGCCCGCCAACGTACGCACTGGAGCGAAGAAGACCGCGCAGCGCCGGGTCATGGAGATCGCGGTTCACGGCTGTAAGAAGACCGCCGACGACTGTGTTCGCCTCTCGCATCTCGCGGCGGAACCGGCCCACGAAATAGTTCGACAGCGGTTCGACCTCCGCGCGGAGGCGCGCACCCGAAGGATCCGTGAATTGCGCCGTCTCACGCGTCGTCACTGCGTCGAGTATGCCCGTGGACCACCCGCTGCGCGTCTTTCCGGTGAGCTTGGCTGCGGCCGCAATCGTGGATTGTTGCGGAACGTCGAGGAATACGACGTTTGCGCCGCTTACATCTCTCTGCGGCTGTCGTCCAATTCGCCGCGAGAAAAAGTAGGTCGGCGACCCATAACTATTGAAAGTGCGGATGTCCCCGAAGCGAAAGAGCTCTCTGCCCTCGACGAAGAATGGCCGCTTCTCCGGGAAAAACGTTTCAAACGCTGTGAGGTTGACGACCGCCGGATCGACTTCCACCTGTCCGAAATCTGGATTGACCGTGGCGCTCACAGTCATGCTGCTCGTCAGCCGGTACTTGAGGTCCGCACCGATTGAGGCGAAGTAGTCATTTCCATCACGAAAGGGATTTCCGGAAGGAACCTGCAGATACTCCGCGCGCGTGCTTACGTACGGAGTCAGCTCCACGCGACTTGGAGGCGGAAGCTCGCCGAGTCCGATGAGATGACCATACCTCGCCACGCCGCCGACTTCTTTTTTTGGTGTGAATGCGAAGAGATCGAGCTCCTGCTTGTCCCACCTGTAGCGCTCGAACTGGATTCCCCACACCCGATCTCCGCGGTTGTACGGGAGCTGGGAGAAGGGGATTCGAATCTCGACGGACCACCCCGTCGGGTCGGTGAACACCGCTGCGTCCCATACTGCGTCCCACGAGAGGTCGAGGCCCTCGGTGCCGCCCGCCACTGCGTCTCGTATCGCACCACCGGCGGTCACGCGAAAATAATAGCCGGTCAGATGGTCGTGCCTTGAATCGAGCGTGACGGCGAAGACATCTCCGTCGACGGACTCGTCGCGCCGGGAGAGGCGTCGACGAATACTCTTGGGATCGGACTCGTACAACTTGGCGCCGATGTAGAGGGCATCCGGACCGACGAGCACCCGGACCTCGGTCTTCTCCGAGGCGGGCGCGCCTTCGGTCGGATCGGTCTGGGTGAACGAGGTGACTGGTGCTGCGGATGCCCATGCCGGCTCGTCCAGCTTCCCATCGAGGTTGATCGTACCGGTCAAGCGTGCTGCCGAGATGACCGGAGTCGGACTGTTGGTGCCGGAGTGCGTAGCTGTGGGATCGGTCTGCCCTATCAGCGGCGGGGCACAAAGGACACTCAACGTCATGATGAAACGTTTCAGGAGATTCATGCTCGACGGGGGAAATGAAGGATCACACGCCATTCGACCAGCGATCCAAACCTAATGGTAGGCTCCACTGCTGCGCACTACGGCGGTAGTCGGACTCAGGTTTCCACGAGAGCCCGGACGATTGGCGATTTCCTGATAGTGACTTACTTGCCGCGCGATCATATTAGGCTGATGTCCACTCCCATCGTTCGCGCGCTCATTGCGGCTCTCGCGTTGTCCGGCTGCGTCCAGCCATCTCCCGCGCCAGCCGCACGGCCTTCGTCGCCTTCCGTCAATACTGACGAGACGGCAGTCGCGCCAGATGCGGTGGCCGACACGCTGCTCACCGAGGTTCGTGCAGCTGATTCCAGTATCGTCGTCGACCTCCGCTACTCGACCTCCAACAACTTTACCTCCGCGCCGCTGCCCGGATATCTCGCCAATCGAGCCTACCTGCGGAGAGAAGCTACTTCAGCGCTCGTACGCGTCCAGCGCGACCTGCGGCCACAAGGGCTTGGGCTCAAGATCTTCGACGCGTATCGCCCCGTCCGCGCGACACTGGCGATGGTTGATTGGACCGAGAGGGTCAACCGGCCCGATCTCCTGAAGGACGGCTACATCGCCAGTCGCTCCCGCCACAATCTCGGACTCGCCATCGATCTTACCATGATCGATCTCGCGACTGGCCGCGAGCTCGAGATGGGCACGCCGTTCGATACGTTCTCATCGGCGGCGCACACCGCGAACGCGACCGGCAGTGTGGCGGCGAACAGGCAGCAGCTCAAAGCGGCTATGGAGCGCGAAGGATTCGTGAACTACGACAAGGAGTGGTGGCACTTCAGCTTCAACGTGCCGAATCCTCTGCGATTCGATCGCCCGATACGGTAGCTCGCGGTGCGGGAGCGTCGGGCGCGGCAGCTCCCGTCTCGTCCTCGGCCCGTCGGCTCGGCATGCTGAAGAAAAAAGCGGTCCCTTCTTCGTTGAAATCGGCCCAGGTTCTTCCTCCAAGCGCGGCGATCGTATCACGCACTATGCTGAGACCCAGTCCGGTTCCATCGATCTCCCCGTTGCTGTCTTCGTGTGCGCGGAAAAATCTCTCGAATAGTTGCGAGCGCTTTTCCTCGGGAACTCCGAGTCCGTTGTCACTTACCTCCACCACTGTCTCTGGCCGGTCGCCATCGTCCGGCGCGGTGGTGTAGGCGCGGACCTCGACCCACCGCTTCTCCTTGGCTGGGTCTGAGTATTTGATCGCGTTTGCCAACAGGTTGGAGAGACACAGCTCGAAAGCGGCGGCGCTCACCTCGATCGAGGGCAAGTCATCCCGAAGCCTGATCTCCACGCCATGCGCGCGGGCGGACTCCCGAAGTTGCCGTGCCACTTCGGCCGCAGCTTTGGGGAGCGCGACGTGGCGCGACTGCCGCGCATCTTCGTCCAGTCGTGAAAGCTCGACGAGGTTCTCGAGCGCCACCTTCATGTTCGTGCTGTTCCGAAGAATCATGGACGTCATGGTCCGCTGCTGTTGCGGCGAGACCGCACCCATCTCCAGGATCTCCGCTGCGCCGGTGATCGTCCCGATCAGGTTTCTCAGCTCATGGCTGAGACCGCGATTGAAGCCGCGAAGCCTCTGCTCGCGTTCGCTCAGCCGTCCCTTGACCAGAGTCAGATAGTGCGTCAGCGTCGCTTGCTGGATAAGGGCGACCGCGAGAAAGAGCCGGTGAGCGCATGACAGTAACTCGCCGCGGCTGCACGGCTCCTCGATGCCGTCGACGACTCGCGAGAGAAACGAGAAGAGAATCCCGCCAAAAATCTCGTATTCCTTCAGCAGCTCGTATTCGTCGAACCCCTGGGCGAAGCGAAGCTCACCCAGCTCCATCGCTTTGGCAACTACTGGTACCTCGGCCAGAATGACCTTGTTCGGATTCTCGATGTAGTCGGCGATGCCATTTATCAACAGCGGGACGTGATCCAGGAGCGCGTCGGTAGGGAACACCCGGTTGGGGTCGAGCCTGACCCGGGCACTGATTCGATCGAGCCATCGCCGGGTCAGGTCGTCCCTGTTGGACCGCATCCTGTCCGCCAGGGCCTTTGCCAGGGTGCAATTCTCGAATGGAATTTCCGCGTTTGCGGCAAGCGATTCCGGCGATACAGCCATTCGACCCTCTTGAGAAAGCACTGTGAGCTTCTGACCCACCACGACGCAAAAGGTGTGCTCTACGGTTGGGTCTCGAATCAGGTGTCCGGCCGGCCAAGGCCAGATCCTTAGCCCTTGACATAGGGGAGGGGGGTATATTGATTTAGTCACGGAGGATCTCAACGTGACGACCAAAGTCGCGCCGGAAAGGCCACATTCGATTTCGTTTCCCGTAACGGGAATGACGTGCGCCGCGTGCCAGGCTCGCGTTCAGCGTGCGCTCTCGGCCGAGCCCGGCGTGATCGACGCAACGGTCAACCTCCTCACCAACAACGCGGCCGTGCGCTATGACCCCGCGACGGTGAGCCTCGAGAACCTGATCGAAGCAGTGCGCGCCACCGGCTACGGCGCCGAGCTGCCCGTCGCAGAGGAAAACCTGCTCGCCACGGATTCCGTGCAGGAGCAAGTCGAGGTGCGCGAAGCGCGCTCCCTCGCGGTCAAAGCGACAGTGAGCGTAATCGCCGGAGCGCTCGCGATGCTGCTCTCCATGCTGATCATGGAGAAAGTGATCGTCAATTACGTGCTACTGGCGCTCACAAGCGGAATTCTCGCGTGGGCCGGACGCGACATCTACCGCCGCGCCTGGAGAGCCGTTCGCCACGGCTCGGCTGATATGAACACCCTGATCGCGCTCGGGACCGGATCCGCGTTCCTGTATTCGTTGGTTGCGACCGTCGCGCCGACTCTTTTTGCGCGAAACGGGATAGCGCCGGACGTCTACTATGAAGCGGTCACACTCATTCTCGGGCTTGTCCTCGCGGGTCGCGCGATCGAAGCGCGGGCGCGGCGGAAGGCGTCGGCCGCTCTGAGGAAGCTCGTCACTCTTCTGCCGCCCGAAGCACGGGTAGAGCAGGGCGATGCCTGGATCGAGAAGCCGCTCGGGCAGGTAAGATCGGGGGAGACGGTGATCGTTCGGCCCGGCGAGCGGATTCCTGTCGACGGAATCGTGATCGATGGCGCAAGTGAAATCGACGAATCAATGCTTACGGGAGAGCCGTTGCCCGTGGCGAAAACGACCGGCGACCGATTGGTCGGCGGAACAGTCAACACGACGGGAGCGCTCCGCTATCGCGCCACGAGTGTAGGCGCTGAGAGCGTCCTGGCGCGCATCGTCAAACTCATGCGGGATGCGCAGAGCTCCCGCGCTCCGATTCAGCGACTCGCCGACAGAGTGAGCGCCGTATTCGTGCCCGTCGTGGTGGGCATAGCGGTCGTCACCTTTCTCGCGTGGTACTTTCTCGCGGACACTGCCGCACTTCCTCGGGCGATCGCGGCGGCCGTCTCGGTGCTCATCATCGCTTGTCCGTGCGCGATGGGGCTCGCGGTTCCTACGGCTGTAATGGTTGCAACCGGACGGGGAGCCGAGCTCGGGCTGCTCATCAAGGGTGGCGAAGTTCTCCAGCGCGCTGGCGATGTAGATACCGTCGTGTTCGACAAAACCGGTACGCTCACGGAGGGAGCCCCTAGGGTGCAGCGAGTATTGCCGCTCGCATCAGAGGATGAGAGTGAGATTCTTCGAGCGGCTGCGTCGCTCGAGAGGCATTCGGAGCATCCAGTTGCGAAAGCGATCGTTACAGCCGCACTCGAGAGAAACCTCTCATTGGAGCCCGTCTCCAATTTTCGCTCGCGCACGGGCAGCGGTGTAACAGGAATAATTCGCGGGCGCGAAGTTGCCGTCGGCAATGCCGCATTGGTGCGAGAGCTCCAATTCAACGTCGACGGCGCGGCTCGGTCGATCGAAGCGTACCTGGCAGACGGTGGTAGTGAGTTGTACGTCGTCATCGATGGAGCGCTCGCTGGGGCGCTCGTCGTCTCTGATTCAGTCCGGCCGTCGTCTCGCGAATCGGTAGCGAAGCTCCAGGCGATGGGCGTCGATGTCGTGCTCTTGACGGGAGACAGACGCTCGACCGCGGAGGCGATTGCGAGCGAAGCAGGAATCGGCCGCGTCGTCGCCGAGGTACTTCCGCGAGACAAGGTGGAAGAGATCCGCCGCTTGCAGGCGATGAACCGCGTCGTAGCGATGGTCGGCGACGGCATCAATGATGCGCCGGCTCTAGCACAATCCGATGTGGGCATCTCGATGCCCAAGGGAACGGACATCGCGATCGAAGCCAGTGACATCGCTCTGATGAGAAGCGATTTGCGGGGAGTGCCGACGGCAATCTCGCTCTCGCGCCGGACGATGAAGACGATGAAGCAGAATCTGTTCTGGGCTTTCGTCTACAATGTGATCGGGATACCCATTGCGGCCGGCGTGCTGTTCCCGGTGACTGGATTGATGCTGAGCCCGATCATCGCCAGCGCTGCGATGGCACTGAGCTCGGTGAGTGTGGTGACGAACAGCTTACGGTTGCGCCGTGCGCGGCTGGCCTGAGCGATGAGGAGATGACATGACGACGAACGCGAAGCGCAGCAAGCGGATCGAGGCAGCGGAGGGGGCGGAGTGTGGGTGCGCAGTGCGCGATGCCTCGTCGGGATCGCGCAAGGCGATCGGGGTCGATCCAGAAGTGAAATCACGAAACCTCAAGCGGCTGCGTCGCATCGAGGGCCAGGTTCGAGGCCTGCAGAAAATGGTCGAGGAGGATCGTTACTGCGCTGACATCCTGACTCAGATATCCTCGGTGCATGAGGCGCTGCGCGGAGTGGGCCGTGAGCTGATGCGGAACCATCTAAAGCATTGCGCGACGGGCGCCATCCGGACCGGTGGGCTTCAGGCGGACGCGATGTACGATGAGTTGGTGGATCTCATGTACACTCACAGCCGGTAACTGCGAACTGCAATTATTTGCAGTTAACCCCCCGTATCCGCATTGAAACCAAGCCCCTCTTGCGCCCGTATTGTCCTAATGTGATAGTACAAGCAGACAATGCCGACCTTCGTCGTCGATTCAAACAGCCCTACGCCGATTTACGCTCAGCTGGACCGGTCCATCCGAGCGGCAATCGCGACAGGGGAGCTCAAGCCCGGGGCGCAGCTGCCGACGGTTCGACAGCTCGCCGTGGATCTCGCCGTGAACGCCAACACGGTCGCGAGAGTCTACGCCCAGCTCGAGCGCGATGGAATGCTGGAGACTCGACGCGGGGTCGGCACTTTCGTTCGGGAATCCCCGTCGCCCCAGGCGGCGCGGGCGCACCGTGAACGGGAGCTGGGCGAGCTTATCCGACGCTTCGTTGGTGATGCCGCGCTGTTGGGATTCACTTTACCAGAGCTAATAACTCAAATCAGAAACGAGGAGAAAGAATAAATGCCTGCCATGGACGAAGTTCTCGCAGCACGCCGCGCAGCGCGGGCTTCGCGGTCTCAGAGTCGTGTCAACGTCGTCTCGGTGTCAATTCTGCTCGGGTCGTTGCTCGCCGGAGTTCTCATCACGGCGGCGACCCAGAATCCAGGGTGGCTCGTGATTTTCCTGATTGGCGGGCTTTTTTTCTCGCAATCTCCCAAGATCGCGAAGCAGTGGGAGCGCGCCATCGTGCTCCACCTTGGCAAATACACCGGGATGCGTGGTCCGGGACTATTCTGGATCTTTCCGTTCGTCGAGACCATCTCGATCTATATCGACCAGCGCGTCATTACCACGAGCTTCGCCGCAGAGGAGACGCTGACCTCCGACACCGTGCCCGTGAACGTTGATGCTGTTCTTTTCTGGATGGTGCATGACTCCGAGAAAGCGGCGCTCGAGGTTCAGGATTACACCCAGGCAGTCAGCTGGGCGGCCCAGACCGGACTGCGCGACATCATCGGTCGCACTTCGCTGAGTGAGTTGCTGCGTGGACGCGAGCGGATCGAAGCGGAGCTCCAGGCTCTGATCGATCAGAGATCGAACCCATGGGGAGTGACCGTGCAGTCTGTGGAGATGCGCGATATCGTGATCCCGACATCACTTCAGGACGCGATGTCCCGCGAAGCGCAGGCGTCACGCGAGAAAGCGGCGCGCATCATCCTCGGTCAGGCGGAAGTGGAGATCGCGCACCTGTTCTTCGAAGCGGCGAAGTCGTACGAGAACAATCCGACCGCCCTGCACCTGCGCGCAATGAACATCCTGTACGAAGGGCTCAAGGAGAAAGGCGCGCTCATGCTGGTGCCGAGCACCGCGGTTGAGTCGATGGGACTCGGCGGCTTGATGGGCGCCGCAGCCCTGAGACAGCAGACTTTGAGCGAGGGTAACACGAGAGCCGCCCCGCCGACGGTCTAGGTCGAGCGGGCTGGCTCCGACGAACGCTGGCCGGCGCCGAGTTTTGGCGCCGGTTGGCTTTCGGACAGAAGCTTGGTGACGAACCGCTGCCCCTCGGAAATCCGCTCGATCTCGACGGCGATCGTATCCACAGCCGACTCCAGTCTCTCCATGCGTTGGGCTACGTCGTTGAAGATCGCGGGTGGCAGCGCGGGCTTGCTGGATCGCTTGAAGAGCGTGCGCGCGAAGCCGACGGCCAATGGGCCAAGAACGAATACCGTGAACACGATCGACAACGCGAGAAACTGTCCCGATCCGAGACCGGCAAATACCGGCGCGGCGGAAGTGCTGGCTATCAATCCGGCGCTGGCGCTCGACAGCTGCTGTCCGGTCTGCTGAAGATCCGTCTCCAATTGCAGTTGTCGGGCGTCGAGCAGCGCCAGGCGGTCCTGGAGTCCACTGATCGCCGTCGGATCGTTGGTGGATTTCAGCTGGTTCAGCAGTTTCGATCGCCGACTATCAACTGATGTAAGCTGGCTGGAAAGCTCCGAACGGCGCTCCTGGAGCGCGTCGACGTCGGCGGCAGTCCGCGGCGCGGGAATCGTAATCGTCTGGACCCCTGGAACGCCCTTGATCACAACTACGGGGCTTGGAGGTGGCGTCGCCGCCTGTGGAGCTTGTGGATGCATGGGACTCTCTACGGACCAGGAAGCTTTGAGGTTACAGGATCAGCCGAATAACATGCAACGGTTGGCGTGGCTAGTCGAACTCGAACGAACTCAGGCTCGAACTCTCATTGCCAATCCGGCTCGGCTCTCAGTGTATCTACGTGTAGGCGGCGCGCTGACGCTTTCCCGGAGATGCGCTGCCAACCGGAACCGGTGCTGGTGTGTGCCACCGCGATCTCGAAGCTATCGGGCGCAAACCAGCGGGCGTGATTGAAATCTTCATCGCAGTCGCAGCCGCCGTTGCCCGGGCCCCTGATCACGATGTCGCGGGTCGCGAGGTCGCGCACGATTCCGTAGGTACCGGGGTTAGCCGGCGTCGTGTCCTCACCGACGTACGCGATGAAGCGGCCATCCGGGGACATGAGGATGTCCTGATAGGACGACCACACGTCTTCGGGGATCGGGCTTGTCTCCACGCGGTGCTGACCGAGCCGCAGTCGAAAGACCTGACGCTGCGGCGTCGAAGAGTCCTCGGATACCTGCACCAAGCCAATGACCAGGCTGTCGCCGACCACGATCGGAGCTGGTGGAATGACGTTGCGAATCGTGTCCGCGCCGAGGGGTGAGACTACCTCTATTCTGTACACCGTGCCGGTGTCTTCCATCGGTTCCCACGACTGGGTATAGGTCGAATCGAGCACACGAATGCGCGTGTTGGATTCGTCGCCTTCATCGCGGCAGGCGCCGCTCGCCACGACGGCGCACGCGCCGAAAAGAAGGAGTACGGCCCGCGCGCGCATATGCGCTACTTGTCAACCTCGTCGTCGTCCGCAGTCGTAGTGGCCGAGGCTCTCGCAGGAGTCTTGATCTCTTCGGTGCTCGGGACAATCGGCGGCAGTCCGGCGGTTTTGAGCGCCGCGTTCAGGGATGGCAGGGCAATCAGCGCACCACGCATCGCCTGCAGCTGCCGGTCGAGCTGAGACGAGAGCTCGTTGAATACTGTGTATGACTGACTGGTGGGCTTGGCGGGCGTACCTCCCACGACGCCCGATAGCGCCGCGATCTTGTTATTCAACTTGATCGGATAGTTGAGGGGATCCTGGCCGGACTGGTTTCTCACCTGGTAGATCTCGCCTTCAATGGCAGAAAGCTTCGCGGCGAGCGCGCTGGCCGCGCCCGAAAACGCCGCGCGCTGCGCGGCCGCTATTCGCTTCTCGCGATCGGCGAGCTGCGCCTTGACGCTGCGAATCAGCTTCACCGCATCATTCGCCTGGCTGGTCTTGTCGCGAATCCGCATCAGGAAGTCGAACTGTTCCCGCAAATCCGCATCGGTCGCGGTGATGCGCGGATCGTTCACGATGACCAGCGGTTGCGTGTAGTGCTGGCCGCCCACGTTGAGGCGAACGGAATAAGCTCCCGGCAGCGCCACCGGGCCTGAGGTGCCGCCGGCCCAGAGAATCATGTTCTCGAAGACCGAAGCATCCGGATACCGCAGATTCCACGGGAACACGTTGAGTCCCACCTTGTTGGGAACGCGAGGTGGTGGTGGTCTGCGGACCGGCCCATCCTCTCCGGGAGGAGATTCCTCGCCGCGGGCCTCGGCACGCGCAGCTGTGTCGGGTGTTACACCCGCGCGGCGGAGACTGTCGTTCCGTGCGGTGCGAATGCTGTCGCCGCGAATCGAATCTGCCGCGACGGTCGGGTCCTGCTGGCTGGTGAAGCTACGGATGATTTTTCCCTGACGGTCGAGAAAATCCATCGTTACCAGCTGTCGCGGCTGCGCCAACCAGTAATAGACGACGGCGCCCGACGGTGGGTTGGCTCCGGTCGGATGTCCGCCCGCCGCGCCCGTTCCGCCGCCACCGCCAAAGGTGGCGCGATAAACCTTGCGTGGCTTGAACAGGTGTGCCGCCGTGCGCGTGATCTCCGGTTGCATCTGCCGGAGCGCTGAGAGATCGTCGAGAATCCAGAACGAACGACCGTGGGTTCCAGCGATGAGATCGCCTTCCTTGACGGCGAGGTCGTGGATGGGAACGATGGGAAGATTCCGCTGCAGCGACTGCCAACTGGCGCCGTCATCGAACGAGACCCAGACACCACGCTCAGTACCGGCGTAGAGGAGTCCGGCTCGCTCGGAATCTTCACGCAGCACGCGCGTGAATTCAGTGCCGGGAATTCCGCTTGTGATTGGGGTCCAGGTCGCACCGTAGTCGCGCGTCTTGTAGAGATACGGCCGCATGTCGTCGAGCTGATACCGATTGGCGGCCAGGTAGGCTGTGCCGCTCGCGAAATTGGAGGGCTCGATCATCGAGATGCGCGCCCATTCGGGTAAGCCTGCCGGCGTCACGTTCTTCCACGTTTTTCCGCCATCGCGAGTGATGTGAACCAGCCCATCGTCAGATCCGGCCCAGATTACTCCGGCCGTGCGCGGTGATTCAGCGATCGTGAATACGGTGGCGTAGTACTCGACCGACGTTTGATCCTTCGTGATCGGTCCTCCGGAACTTCCCAGCGTCCGCGGATCGTGCCTGGTCAGGTCCGGACTGATCGGCTTGAAGGTTTGTCCCTCATCGTCCGTCTGGAAGATCACGCTGCTTCCTACGTACATCCGGCCGGGGTTGTGCGGGGAAATCACGATCGGGAACGTCCATTGGAAGCGGTACTTCGCGTCCGCCGCGTCGTGACCCATTGGATTATTGGGCCAGGGATTCATGTCGCGTTCGAATCCGGTTTTTGCGTCTTTGCGAGTAAGGAGACCACCGTAAGAACCAGCGAACGCGATGTCAGGCGTATCCGGGCGCACCGCGATGTAACCGCTTTCGCCGCCGCCGACATCGTACCAGTCGCTGATTCCAATCCCGCCGTTCTCGCGGCTTGGCCCGCATAGCGTGGAGTTGTCCTGCTGCGCGCCGCAGACCCGATACGGAAAATGATTGGTGGTCGTGACGTGGTAGAACTGGGCGGTCGCCTGATCCTGCTCCGTCCACGACCTGCCACCGTTGAACGACACGTTGGCACCGCCATCGTTCGACTCGATCATGCGTTGTGGGTCATTCGGCGCGATCCACAGGTCGTGATTGTCGCCGTGCGGAACCTGAATGGATCGGAACGTCTTACCGTCGTCGATCGAGCGGTACATGCCGGTGTTGAGCACGTAGATGGACTTCTCGTCCTTGGGGTCGGCGTAGATGCGGGTGTAATACCATGCGCGCTGGCGCAGCCTGCGATCGCTGTTGGTGCGCGTCCAGGTTGCTCCGCCATCGGTCGACCGGAAGACTCCCCCAGAATCTGCCTCGACGATCGCCCAGACCTTGTTCGAGTTGGTTGGGGAGACAGCGACGCCGATGTTGCCGATGACGCCCTGCGGCAGCCCTGGATTTCGCGTGATCTCGGTCCAGTGCTCTCCACCGTCGGTTGATTTGAAGATTCCGCTTCCCGCGCCTCCCGACACCAGCTGCCACGGAGTCCGCCACGCCTGCCAGAATGCGGCGTAAATCGTCTCGGGATTTTTGGGATCGAGGATCAGGTCCGTGATACCCGTCGAATCGTTGCGGTAGAGAATCTTTCTCCAGTTTTTTCCACCGTCCGTTGTCTTGAAGACTCCCCGCTCGCTGTTGGGGCCGAACACGTGGCCCTGTGCGCCTACATAGGCGATGTCGGGATTGGTGGGATGAACGCGCACGCGCGAGATCTGCCGCGTATCGGTGAGGCCGAGCGAAGTCCAGGTCTTTCCGCCGTCGCTCGTGCGCCAGACTCCATCGCCGTGCGAGACGTTGCCGCGAATCGGCGATTCGCCCGCGCCGACGTATACGATGTCCGGATTCGATTCGCTGATGCCAATCGCGCCGATCGTCCCGCCAAAATATTTGTCTGTGACTGGCGCCCAGGTGATTCCGCCGTCGGTCGTCTTGAAAACGCCGCCGCCCGTCGTGCCGAAGTAATACTCGTTAGTCCGTTTGCTCGATCCGGCTACGGCGACCGACCTGCCGCCCCGAAACGGCCCGATCTCGCGCCAGCGTAGCGCGGCGAAGGCACTCGTGTCGTAGGGCGTTGCGGATCCCAGACTCGGCGGCGGAAGACGACTGGGTACTCCTTGAGAGCTGGAGGGGCAGGGAACCAGCAACGTGAGCGGCAGGGCTGCGGCGACGAAACGAAGCGCGCGAGAATTCACGAATCACTTCTCCGGAAGGGGCGAGTCTGGTGGCCGCTAAACTACGCGGTTGTCACGGGGCCTGCTACCTGAGGAATCGCTCCGCCAGTTGCGTGAGTCGCTCGTCGCCATCGCGTTCCGCTCGCACGCGTATCTGCTCGACGAACGGGCGTAGCTTGTTCTCGCCCCAGTAATAACCTGTGGCGCTCTCCGCGCTTCCGGTGTCACCGGCCTTCGCTCCCTCGAGCAGGGCTTCGGCGGCGGCTTCATCGTAACCGGGATCATCCCGGGCAGGCAAGGAGTAGCGCTTCCCTGGATCGCCCCAGCTGCCGGCATCCTCTTTCACGAACGCTCGCGACATTTTCGTTTACCCTCGCCGAAAGTACGGGATTGTCGCAGCTTTCGCGCCGCTATCACGGGACTTGCAGATCATTCATTGTAACCCGATTACGTGGAGGCTGGATGTCAGAGGAATCCTTTGAGGAGCAGCAGGAAGCCCTCGACCCGCACCGGCGAGAGGAGCGAAACGCGGCCGCCGTCGAGTTCTCCGGTCGCATCCGACAAAAGGGCGTGCTTCTCACCGGGCGCGAGACCAGCGCTCAGCTCGACGACCTGATGACCGCTATCGATCGCTTCGAAGCGGCGGTGATTGCGAGAGGAGGAGACCTTTTCGTGAACATGCCGACTTCGAATCCGCCGGAAAATCCTGAGTTCGTCATTCCGCGTCGGGTACCTGGAGAAGACGCCGAAGCTTACGCCGCACGCATCAATGCCGCCGCCGCGCGGCTGGAGAAAGTCGACCTCTAGCAGGTCGAGGCCGCGGTGAAAAGCGCGATACAAAGGAGCATTCGCTGGGCGCAGGCGGGCCTGCTCACCAACGCCTGCCTCGTCGTCATCAAGCTTTTTGCCGGAATAATCGGACACTCGAACGCGCTGATCGCCGACGCCGTTGAGTCGTCGGCTGACATCTTTTCTTCCCTCATAGTCTGGATGGGCCTGAGCATAGCGGCCCGGCCTGCCGACGAAGATCACCCGTACGGTCATGGGAAGGCTGAGCCCCTGGCCGCCGCTGTTGTGTCGCTGATGCTGCTCGGCGCGGCGATTGGGATCTCGATCATCGCGATTCGGGATATCAGGACACCGCATCATCTTCCGGCGCCGTTCACGCTGTTCGTCGCCGCCGGTGTCCTCATTACAAAGGAAATTCTGTATCGCCGCGTCTCTCGCGTTGGGAGGGAGGTGGGCGGCACGGCAATAGTGGCAGACGCGTGGCACCACCGGGCTGACGCGATCAGCTCGCTCGCCGCCTTCATCGGGATCAGCATCGCTTTGTTGGGCGGGCGCGGCTGGGAAGCAGCCGACGATTGGGCGGCATTGGTTGCAGCGCTCGTCGTCGCCGTGAACGGAATACGCACTCTGCGGCCCGCTATCTCGGGATTGATGGACGAAGCGCCGGACCGGAGCGTCAAGGAACGTGTCCTACAGACTGCATCAGGAGTGGACGGCGTGCGTAGCGTCGAGACTCTCAACGTGCGCGGCTCCGGACTCGGCTTTTACGTCGATGTTCACGTCAAGGCTGATCCCACCCTGTCACTCGAAGAGGCGCACGAGATTGCCGCGACGGTCAAGTACGCCATCCTCGCTGCAGTCCCGAGCGTCGTCGGTGTACTGGTGCACATGGAGCCTTACAAAGCTACTCCCGCTTCCAGTCTCCGCTCTTCCCACCCCGCTTCTCGATGATGCGGACGCCGGAAATCTCCATCCCGCGGTCCATTGCTTTGGCCATGTCGTAAACTGTCAGGAGCGCGACTGTCACGGCGACGAGCGCTTCCATCTCGACTCCGGTTCTGGCCTGCGTTGAGGCCCACCCCGTCACCCGGAGACCAGGTAGTGCACGATCGATCTCGAGGTCGACTCCGACGTCGGTGAGAGGAAGTGGATGGCAGAGTGGTATGAGCTCCGCCGTTCTCTTCGCTGCCATGATGCCTGCGATCCGAGCCGCTGCAATTACGTCGCCTTTCGAGACAGTCCTCCGCTCGACGGCGGAGAGAGTCTCGGCACTCATTTTTATCGACCCCTCGGCGCGAGCGGTGCGCGCTGTCTCTGCTTTCGCGCCGACATCCACCATTCGCGCACGGCCCTCCGCATCGACGTGAGAGAGATCTTTCATTTCAAAGTCGTTGCCAGCTCGCGAATGAGCTTGGCCGCGATGATCTGTGGACTCACATTGCCATCAGCGTACGTCTGTGCCCGAAGAACCGCGTCGACCGCATTGCTCGCGGACGCGGCAGCTACCTGATCCTTGCGGTGGAGTGCGTCCCTGGCTCGCTCTCCGAGCAGCTCCACGAGAGCATCGAGGGTATCGGCGAAGCCACCCCGTGCGCCCGCCGCTCCCTGAGAGAGCGCAGCGGAGTACACGACGGCACGACGCCCGCCGGTCGCGGCGTCGATGATCCGACGGGCGTTCATGGTGGCCTTTGCGTCTCCCGCGCCGGTGAGAAGTCTGCCGGGTGCGCCCGCCGCGGCACGAACCCGTTCCGCTGTCCCAGACTTTCCCTCCTTATCGAGCGCCAGCTTTACCTCGGGATTCTCGACGAACGCGCGCAGCGCCGCATCCGGGACGAGGGGAACGCGCACTGCTACCACACGTGAACGAATCGTCGGAAGCAGTGCACCCGGTTCGCTCGAAGTAAGAATTATCGTCGTGTCTGCCGGTGGCTCCTCCAGAAGTTTGAGGAATGCGTTCGCTGCCATGTCGGCGCCTTCCTGCGGGACCATCCGCTCCGCGTCGCCAATGATGAAGACTTTGCGCTTGCCCATCGCCGGCGCCATCGCCGCGCGCTGGACCAGCGAGCGCACAGTGGCGACATAGATGCCTTCGCTTCCCGAGGGCGCTGCATAGAGACCGCTGTTGCTCGCGCGCTCCGCAGTCGCTTCGCCGTAATCGTCCCGTACCTGCTCGAGATCCGGATCGCCGTCCTTGAGTCGCGGTCTGGGAAAGACCCAGTGCAGATCCGGATGAGTCAGCGCGCGGACGTAGCGACAGGCTTTGCATACTCCACACGGCGCGCCCGGTTCAGTACACAGGAGTTGCTCCGCAAGCCAAAGGGCCAGCCGCTGCTTGCCGACCCCGCGCGGTCCTTGCAGCAGAAGGCTCGCCGGGAGCGTTCCAGCTCGGATGCTTTCCGACAGTCGCTCGCGCAGAAGCTCGTGTCCGTAGAGATCGATGATCGGCACGCTCCAAATATCGCCGGGTTACGCGTAACCGGAAGCAGGAATCGGCTCAAGACGTGGCACAATTTCTGAGTTGGATATTTCACGTTAAACACACACGAACCGCTACCGGAGATTGTCATGCCCAGCCAGCTCAAAGGACGCAAGGTCGCCTTCCTAGCGACGGACGGCGTCGAACAAGTCGAGCTCACAGCGCCCTGGAATGCGCTCGAGCAGGCCGGGGCAGAACTAAAGCTGGTCTCGGACCATCCGGGCGAGATCCAGGCGACTAACCATGACCAGAAGGGCGACACATTCCGAGTGGACGCGGAAGTAACGCAGGTATCGGCGCGAGACTTCGACGCTTTGGTGCTGCCTGGCGGAGTCGCCAATCCGGACAAGCTGCGTACGAACAAGAACGCGGTGAACTTCGTACGCGAGTTCATGGAAGCCGACAAGCCCGTAGCGGCGATATGCCATGGTCCCTGGCTGCTGGTCGAAGCCGACGCAGTTCGTGGGAGAACCATCACCTCGTGGCCGAGCCTGGAGACGGATATCAAGAACGCGGGCGGAGCATGGGTGGACAGGGCGGTTCAGCTCGATCAGAAGCTGCTTACCAGCCGTAAGCCCGACGATCTCCCGGCCTTCTGCGCCCAGCTGGTACAGCTGCTTGCCGACGCGATCGACGAGCGGCGGCTGGACAAGATGGTGGAACAGAGCTTCCCGGCGAGCGACCCATTACCCGGACCGATCGCTCTGGGGTAGCAGAATCCTACGCGAGCCTGATGCGGCTGCTTTACGCCGCAAAGTACTTGACAACCGTCGTCCTCTCGGATAATTTCGGGTCAATGGCATCTGTTACGCCGCTTCACCGCACACCAGCACCGGAACCTCCAGCGCTTCATGCGCGCGCGATGGATAACCTCGCTTTCATCCGCGACACGATGGAGGCCGCCGGATCGTTCACGGCCGTCTCGGGGTGGGGAATGGTGGCCGTCGGAATACTTGCCACCGTCGCGGCCGCGATTGCGTCGGCACAGCAGTCGGTGCTCCAGTCTCTTTATGTCTGGATGGCGGCTGCGGTTCTCGCACCTCTGGTGATGCTGTGGGCAATTGTTCGAAAGGCACGGAGGGCTCACGTACCATTGCTCTCCGGTCCGGGTCGGAAATTCGTTTTGAGCTTCTCGCCACCGATACTCGTCGGAGCTCTCCTGACAATCGTTCTCTACCGCGCGGGCCTGGTGCAGACGATCCCAGGGATGTGGCTCCTTCTCTATGGTACGGCCGTGGTGGCCGGGGGTGCGTTCTCTGTCAAGGTGGTACCGGTGATGGGATTCTGCTTCATGCTCGCCGGAACGCTGGCTCTGTTCACACCTCAATCATGGAGCGACTGGATCATGGCGGCGGCCTTTGGCGGCCTCCATATCGGCTTCGGGATTCCAGTGGCGTGGAGGCACGGTGGCTAAGCACGGAACCGCGCGCGATGATCGGCGGCCCAACGTGAGCGGCGACTTGCGGACGCGCCGCGGGAAAGCGGACGTGAGCGCGAATTCCTCCGCCCGCGCCGACGCCCTCGACAGGCTCATTCACGAGCGCCTACGGCTCGGCATCGTCAGTGCCCTGGCGGTCAACGACTCGCTCAGCTTCAGCGATCTCAAGAAGCTGATGAAGACCACTGATGGAAATCTCAGCGTCCACGCGCGCAAGCTCGAGGAAGCGGAATACATCACGTGCACGAAGTCGTTCGAGGGAAGGATGCCGAAGACGGAGTACCGGCTTACTCCCGCTGGTCGTCGCGCGCTCGAGCGTTACCTGGACCACATGGAGGCGCTGATTCGCGCCACCCGGGAGCGCTGAGATCGTGTCGCAGCGTCACAACGTGAAGCACACGCACGCCCACGTCCAACCCGCAAGCGGGCACCAGCAGCCCACTCGTGCGGAGTCCGGGATTCACGTCGCCATCATCATGGACGGGAATGGTCGCTGGGCGAATGCGCGCGGCCGGCCGCGCACCGCTGGGCACATCGCCGGAGCGCGGGTGGTGAGGAAGATCGTCGAGGCGGCGCCAGATTGCGGAATCGGCATGCTCACCCTTTACGCTTTCTCTGCGGACAACTGGGCGCGCCCTTCACGGGAAGTCGCGCTCTTGATGCGCCTCTTCCGCCGCTATCTCGTCGCCGAAACCGACCGCTGCGTCACCAACGATGTCCGGATGCGCATCATCGGACGTCGCGACCGCATTCCCGCGGAGCTCCTACGCGCTATTCGTGCGGCGGAAGAAGCGACCCGGCACGGGACGCGCCTCGACCTACGGATCGCTGTCGACTACTCGGCGCGCGATGCGATGGTGAGAGCGGCGGAGCTCCTCAGCGGTCGCGAGCGGATCACGCGCGAAGACCTGGCAAGCGCGATGTGCAAGGTGGACCACTGGACGGGCGAGTCACGGGACGTCGACCTTCTCATCCGTACCGGCGGAGAGCAGCGGCTGAGCGATTTCCTTCTCTGGGAATGCGCCTACGCCGAGCTCTACTTCACCGATCGCCGCTGGCCCGACTTCTCTCCCGCCGATCTGGACCATGCCGTGAAGGAATTCCATTCGAGGGAGCGCCGCTTCGGAACGGTCCCCGAGGCAGCTGCAGGGTAACGTCCCGACGTAGTGGGGCTGTCGGCTATCAGCTGCGCTTCTGGCAGCGGGCAGCCCGTTCTGTTGCAGTTGAAGGTTCCGCCCTTATCGCCGGGACGTACTCAAGCTCCCGTACACGATGGTGAGGAACTGCTCCGGTTTTATGCCGCCGTTCCCCCATTGAGCATCCAGATCGGCCAGCGGTTTTGCGTCGAGAACCTGCTGGAGCGTTCTCTGCTGCGCGATCAGTTTCCCAACGCGCTGGCGAGTGGTGTCAAGCATATCACGATACCGCACGAGGTCCGCTCGTGTCGCGAGCGGGCCATGCCCAGGAATGAAGCGCGTCTCGGCATTGGTCATCGCCAGCGCCTGATTCGCGGCTGCTAGCATACCCACCAGGGAGCCGCCGCTCGACACATCGATGAGCGGGTATCGTCCGTTGAAAAAAGTGTCACCCATGTGAACGACGTTGGCTCGGCGGAAAAAGATTATCGCGTCACCATCGGTGTGGGCGTTGGCCACGTGGAAAGTGCGAACAGTGTCGTCGTTCGTGTAAAAGGTAATCGTGTCGGAAAACGTGATCACCGGCAGCGCGGCGGTCGGCGAAGGCGGGACTCTCCGGTTGAAGGCTGCTACGAACTGCTCAACGCTCATGCGGCGCCTGGTGTTCTCGTGGGCAAAGATGATCGCGCCCGACCCCGCCATTGCTTCGTTGCCGCCGGTGTGATCCCAATGCCAGTGCGTGTTCACGACGAAGCGCACCGGCTTCGGGGTGACCGTAGCTACGGCGGCCTTGATCTTGTCCGACAATGGCGCGTACTGATCGTCGATGATGAAGGCGTCGTCCTTGCCGACGGAAAGGCCAATGTTTCCGCCCAAGCCCTCGAGCATGTAGACGCCCAGCGCGACGGGAACGACCTTGACCGTCACTTGCGACACATCCGGCGGATTCTGGCCTTTTGCCGATGAAGCCAGAAATAGCGCCAGGGCCATGGTGAGAAGGTGGTCCCTCAAGCGGCCGAAGGAGATTGCCGACATCTATACCTCGTTGGTGGGATAGTTCCGGGGTCGAGCAGGAGGCTAAACTACAGCCACGACGGACCCTTAACGAGTGCTGTGCCACTGCGTCTAACTCAACAGTAAGCCGCCCGCACCTTCGTGGACGGCGCTCAACTAGTTGTGGAGGTTTGGAATGTCGACAGTACGAACTTTGGCTCTCGGGGCCTTGATGGTTGTCGGTGTCGTGGGAGTTTCCGCGGCGCAGTCGCCAACGACTCCGAAGACCGGCACGGATAGCGGCTATCATCGTCGCGGTCCCCGTCCCGACGGGCAGTTTCGGAAAGGCTCAGGTAGCGGTCGTGAAGGTCGTGGCTTTGGCCGTGATCTCAACCTGACCGACGCGCAGAAGGCTCAGATCAAGGCGATCCGTCAGAAGCATCAGCCGCAGAACCAGGCGCTGCGCGATCGCGCGAAGCCCTTTATGGAAGCGGCGCGCGCTGCTCGCCAGAAGGGTGACACCGCGGCTTTCCGCAGCAACATGGAGAAGGCTCGCCAGGTGATGCAGAGCGGTCAGTCAATCCGTACTCAGGAGAATGCGGAGATTCGCGCGATCCTGACACCTGATCAGCAGGCCAAGTTCGACGCTCATCAGAAGGCAGCTTCAGAGCGTCGCGCGAAGGGCGGAGAAAAGGGCTGGGGACGAAAGGGCCCCGGCGGGAAAGGCTTGAGACAAAAGGGCACTGGCGCTCCACCGGCCGTCAAGCAGTAACAGGTTAGACCAAGCAACACGAAGAGCCTCCGGCGCTGAAAGTGCCGGAGGCTCTTTGCATCGAGCGCAAGACTACCCGTGCACTGCGGCAAAAACTAACTTTGACTGTGTGTTGGAGTCGCTGAGCGAAAATATTTTTCCGCCGAACGCCGGGTATCTGACCAATGGCATCTGAAGTCGTCCAGCTCACCCGGCGCGGTTTCGGTCGCACAATGCGCCGCGACGCGTGGTGGGTTCAACCGCTCGTCGTCTTCATCGTCCTCGGCGGCTTCCTCGTTTACGCGACGTGGGCCGCTTTGCAGAACAAGTACTTCGCCTACGGAAACTACCTCTCCCCGTTCTACTCGCCTCTCCTTTTCTCGGACAATCCGCACGCCTGGATTCACGGCGCGCGGCCGTCGTGGCTTCCGGCCTTCCTTCCATTCTCACCCGCGCTGTTGATCCTTCCTTTCCCGGCGGGGTTCCGCTTCACCTGCTACTACTATAGGGGAGCATACTACAAGAGCTTCTGGGCCGACCCTCCCAACTGTGCAGTCGGCGAGCCGCGAAAGAGTTATCGTGGCGAGAGATCCCTTCCTCTCGTCATTCAGAACGTCCACCGCTACTTCATGTACGCGGCGCTCGTTTTCCTCGTGATCCTCGCCAGCGATGCGTACAAGGCGATGTGGTTCTTCGATCGGGGGACCGGCCGCGAGCATTTCGGCATCGGACTCGGCACCATCGTTCTCGTCGTCAACGTCATCCTGCTCGGCGGCTACACGCTTGGCTGTCATTCACTGCGGCACCTGGTGGGCGGCTATCTCGACCAGCTTTCCCGCGCGCCGGTGCGCAAGAAGACCTACGACTGCGTCAGCTGTCTCAATCGCGGTCACATGCGGTGGGCGTGGCTCAGTCTGTTCTGGGTAGCCTTCTCGGATGTCTACATCAGGCTGTTGGCGATGGGCATCTGGACCGACGTGAGGCTGTTCTAGGTGGCGGAATACCAGAGGCACGAGCACGACGTGCTCGTGATCGGCGCCGGCGGCGCGGGCCTGCGCGCGGCGATTGAAGCGTCGCACGGCGGGG
>Ga0184605_10000082_pt1 | contig 25669 bp, 19 predicted proteins | sample PLM0_30_coex_FD_132995 | JGI IMG/M metagenome (GOLD analysis project Ga0184605, IMG submission 132995) | Groundwater sediment microbial communities from an aquifer in East River, Colorado, USA - PLM0_30_coex | ecosystem: Environmental > Terrestrial > Soil > Riparian zone | place: USA: East... | reverse complement strand
GAAAAAAATAATTCGTCAAACGCGAGCATGTATGGCACGCGATTTGCAGCTATTTGCGTATTTCATGGAAAGCGCACGATTGACTTTTCGTTGCACCGCTGATGAAATTGGGGCAGCCAATGGGCGCCGGCGCGCCCACAAAAATTATTTATTTTTTTTCTAGGCACCGGCTGCGAAATCCGATAAAACGACAAAAAACAGGGCGCCGCGTGACAAACGACCACCGTCGCCCGTTCAAAAAAATCTTTAAAAAAGTGAAAAAAAATCTTGTCAGACCCCAAAAACCTGCCTAATCCTTCCGCAAACCTAACCAAACCCATGGAGAAACCAATGATAAGAAACGTACTTAATAAGTTGGGAACCATTCGCATCGCTTTCGTGGCGAGCGTTGGATTTCCTTTGTTTATCGCATCGAGCGCCTTCGCTCAGAACCCCGCAGCACCAACGGCCGCCGAAGCGGAACGCGTGATCGTGACCGGGTCGAACATTCCGACGGCGGAAGAAGTCGGTCCGAACCCGGTTTTGAATCTCAACCGCGACATGATTAACATGTCCGGTGAACGCAACACGGAACAGCTGCTGAAGGATCAGCCGATAGCGAATTCAAACAGTGTTCCAACTCAAAACAACGGAACGAGCCAGGGCGGCCCGGCAGGGACGGCCTCGGTTTCGCTGCGCGGTTTCGATAACAGCGCCACCCTCGTTCTCATCGATGGGCGCCGTATCGCGAGTTATCCAGGGTCCGGTTTCATCGATTTGAATACCATTCCGCTTCCGGCCGTTCAGAGCATCGAAGTTCTGAAAGATGGCGCCTCTGCCACTTACGGGGCGGATGCGGTTGCCGGCGTTATCAACATCAAGCTCTATAAAGACTATCGTGGCGCACAGCTGACCCTCGAATATGGCAACACGCTGGATAAAGACGCCGGTCTCTACAACGGCGACATTCTCTTCGGAGTTGGGGACGATAAAATGAGCATCACCGGTGACATCTTTTTCTATCACCATAACTCCATGTTCAATCGTGATCGTGGCAACTCCGATAAGCCGCCGTTTTTGAGCTCAAACGCTACCCCGTGGAACCTTCAGCTCAGCAGTGCTGTGGTTATCGCAGCTGGAGTAGATCCGGCCACGCTCCCCCACTTTGCAGACGGTACGTTGCGCCCGATAATTTTCGGCACTCCGCCGAACGGTACCAACGGATTGGTCCCGGCCAGCGACTTTATCTACTTTAGAGCTCGTCCCAGGGCGCCCTTCAGTATACTCTCTGGCTTTAATTTCAACGCCTTCTCGAGTTCTTTCCCGGAGCAGGAACGCTGGGGCGGCTATGTGGCCTTCAACGAGAAGATCTGCGGCGATCAACTCCAGATTTACGGCGATTTTTATTATGACGACGTGAAGACGCACGACGAACTCGCGCCAAGCGCTACCAATAATTTCCAGACCAAGGGCCAGGGCACAATCGCCGTGCCGCCCAATCATCCTTTCGCCCTCGACGCGTTTGGTAATCCAATCACCCCTCCGAATACGCCGACCGCGGCGGAGGTTGGAATGCCGGCAAATGCCTTCAATCCGTTTAATCCGTTCCAGCAGATTATTTCGGGCGGCACTCGCGCGCGCGTGTTCGACTTCGGCAACCGCTTATTCGATAACGAGAACGAAGCCTGGATGAGCACGATTGGCGTGAAGGGCGACAAGCTCTTTAACGGAAGCTGGGGCTACGATACCGCATTCCGGTATAGTCAAATCTTGAATATTTCCCGGACCCAAGACGTAAATGTTATCCGCTTCAATCAGGTTATGAACGCGAACGACGCGATCTTTGATCCGAATTCATCGGTGTTTATCGGAACAACGGTCCCGTACAATCCGTTCGGGGATCCTATGCACGTTCCGATCGCAGCCAACGCCGCGACGTTAGACTACGCGACCCTGTTGGCCAGGAGCCTCAACCAATCCAAAATAGCGTCGCTAGACGGGAACATTTACACTACGGACCTGTTTGATTTGCCCGCCGGCCCCGTGGGCTTTGCCTTCGGCGGTGGATGGCGGCGTGAGACTTTAACTCTCCGTCCCGACGACCAGAACCGCTTGAAGCAGGAGGCCGGTGTCGGGCAATCGTTTATTGTTCAGGCGGGACGCAAAGACTGGGATATCTATACCGAAGTGTTGATTCCAATCTTTAGTCCGGCGATGGGCATCCCTGGGTTTCACTCGCTGGAGATCACCGGGGCAGACCGGGTCGAGGTTTTCCGGAACAACGACACCAATGCCTGGGTTCCCAAGGTGGGCGTGCGCTGGCAGCCATTCGACGACCAGCTGACGATTCGCAGCACCTGGGGTGAAGGTTTCCTGGAACCTTCGCTATTCCAGCTCTATTCGGGGCCGGCCTTCACTTTGGCGCCGACGTCGTTGCCCGGGGGCTCTTCGACGCCGGAAACGACCGAGGAAGTGGATTCCAACGCGAACCTGCAACCGGAAGATTCCCGCAACTGGACCGCTGGCGTTGTTTATACGCCGAAGTGGATCCAGAGTTTTATCCCGGACAGTACACTGACAGTGTCGGTTGATCTGTGGGATATCGAGCGCAATGGCGTAGTGACGGTGCCTAGCGCGCAGGAAGTGGTGCAGCGCTTTGTAAGCGGAACACTGTTGCCTGGGGAAGAGGTCATTGTCGATGTTCCATCGCAAACCATTACCTTCCTCAGGACCTCGTACTTTAACGCCGGCCGTGAGAACGCGCGGGGCGCTGATTTTGGCCTTCAACTCCAAGTCCCGACTCGGTTTGGGACATTTACCTGGTTAAATCAGGCTACCTATCTGGATTCCTTTATCTTCCAATCCACAAACAAAACGAGGGCCAGAGAAGTGAGCGGGCGCACCAACAGCGATCCTTTCGAAGGCGCCTTTTTCGGGCAGGTGACCGGTGGGGACGGCTGGGTCAAGTGGAAGGGCATCTCGCGGCTGGTCTGGTCTGATTGGCCGATTAAGAACCTCGAGCTGGTCTGGACCCTGCATTACTTCGATGGATTCAAGGAAAAGCGCCTTCCAGCAGCTGCCGCAACTGACGGAATAGCGAGCGAACACTGGGTCGAGCAAACTTTCTTCCAGGATGCGCAGCTCTCTTACGAGCTTATCTTCACGCCTCCGGTGGAGACCCAGCCGGTGGCCGGGTACTCGAAAGGCGGCAAGGAAGTCATTCGCAGCAAAGACGGCAAAGCTGTTGAATCCACGGCGGCTTACTCTATGCCATGCTGGCAGACCGTTCTGAACAACTCCAAGATAACCGTGGGTGTGAACGACATATGGGGTGAGGATCCGCCAAAGCAGTTCGGGATCTTCCACGGCAACTCCACCGGCTATCCGGGCTTCCAGTACGACAACCTTGGGCGGTTTGTTTACGTCGAACTGAAGAAAAAGTTCTAAAGCATCGCGAAGGTCAGTTTACAGAGAGGCAGCGGTTTTTGCCGCTGCCTCTCTTGCTGTACTGGCGTCGCGGATACCGAGAGCCATGCGGCCGCGAAATCCCCGACTTCGGTAGGGTCCGGCGCGCTGCGCCGACTCCCGCACTGCGGGACATCGCGGCGTCCCGACCATTCGGTTTATGAGATGACTTCTAGTCCGGAATCTTCTCGAAACTCGGAGCGGTCTGGCGGGTTGAATAAATTGACTGAAGGAAAGTGAATGTATAATCTAAAATATGAAGACGCTAAAATTAGCAACGATAGGGGTCTCGCTGTTGGTCTTGGGCGTCGTGGCAGGAGAGGCTGTTGCCTCGCCGAACGACCAGCCCGGGGAGAGGTATGTGTATGTGTTCGTCACGGGTTCGAGGATCCCTCAGAAGGTGAAGGTTAAACCGATTGGAACCAAGACCGTTTCACCGCTACGCGTTTACAAACGCAATGAAATCGACCAGACAGGCCGGTTTACAACGGCGGACGTGCTGGCAGAGGATCCATCTGTTCGCGTGATTTCAGGCCGCCCAGGGGGACATTAATAAGGGGCATTTCCATCGCGCCGTTCCGCCCCGCGAAACCTAACGCGGGGAAGACCGCTTATGTCGGGGGGGTGCCCTTGCGAATCTTGAGCGGTTAATGGGAGCATGCCCTGCTCCATTCAATCGAACGTGTAGCCAAATCGCTCAATTTCAGAGACGAATCGCCGCCTGACGAACTCCCGCAGCTCATCGTCATAGTATTTCGAATAATGCTCGCGGCTCGACGGGTTGTAGTTCGGCAACGGCGCCCAAGGAATGCCGAGTTCCGCACAAACGTAGCGAAAGTCCGTCGCCAAATCTTCAAATCGCATCACGCGGTCCACGTTGCCGAACGGGTCGGCGTCATGTTTTTCCAGCCGGAGATGATCCGCGACCGATAGCGTATTCGATACCAGTTTCTTAAACAACTTCCGGTCCCACTGCGCCCTCCCGCGGCTAGGGGAGAAGTAAAGCGAGATCATTCGGTCCCACGGGTTCCGCACGCAGGTGAACTTGTAGAGACCGCGGAACTGCGCTTCCCCGAGGACCGCGCGGTACTCCACCAGCGTTGAATGCTTCTTGATTGGATAATTTGGATTCCGCACACTAAAGCGCTCGATCCCATCCTGGTGCGCACGAGCGCTAACGATTTCATCCTCGGAGTAGCGTCGGAGGATGCTCTGAATTGAATTACCAGCCGTTTTGTGTATGTGAACGAAAAGAAACCGTTTCTGAAATGAGATCATCGGAACGGACTCCTAAGTCTTTAAGATGACGACTCTACTGGAACGCCTTTGGATCAACTCGGTTTGACGGTTCGCCAGAGCCCGGCCGGGGAGAACATTGTATCCAGGGTCACGCCTGGTAATGCAACGATCCATTTTTCGGTTGCGCGACTTCCTGCCGCTATCTAATCCATCGTTCGATACGGGTTACAAGCGATGATCATTTCGCACGAACATAAATTCATTTTTATCAAGACGGCAAGAACCGTGGGCATAAGCATCGAAGTCTTCCTCTCGCAGCAGCGCGGACCCAGCGACATTGTAACGCCGATCCCCCCTCCGGTCGAGGGGCATGAGCCGAGCAATCACGAACAATTCGTCAATCCGATCTCCGAGCTGCTCCAGCGGCCGGAGAGGCTGCGCTATGCCCTCCGGCATACCTTCAAGAGAAGTAAAAAATTCTACAATCATATGCCGGCACGGCTCGTTCAGAAGCGTGTTCCAGCGTGGATCTGGGAGGAGTACTTTAAGTTCCAGCGAACTAACTTCGGCTCGTTAAAATCGAGCAGGCTTTGCTTCGAGGCAGGGTGGCGGACAAATCGACGTTTTAAGGCGGATAAAAGATTTGAACGCATTGGAAAAAGACGCAACGAAGTTGGCACAGCCGCTGCTTATTTGAGCCATACCTACTATGGTTTTCATAAGCATCCGGCCCTGGGCCGCCAAAAAGATCCTGGCTCTCGTCGTTGGATTGATTTGTCTCTTTTCCATTTCTTGTTTCGCGGAATCTCTTTACCTGAGCGTCAGCTCTACGCCTTATGACAAGCAAATGACCAGAATCCGCCCGGTTCTCTTCTGCAAGAGTGGCGATAAGCAAAATCTTCCCCTCGCTCTTGTGAACCACTGGATTGAGGATATACGAACCATTCCCTATGGTTTTACTCCTGAATGGAAAACCCCGGCAGAGGTGGAGTCAGGTGTTGTGGCCGATTGTAAAGGTAAAGCGGTCGCGCTTTACCAGAGGATGCAGTCGCACGGTGCGGAGCATGTTCGCCTGGTTATCGGCAAGCGTACCTTTATCAGTCGCAAGACCCACGCCTGGCTCGAGTGGAACGCTGATAGCGGGACTTACGTTCTCGATCCCACCTTCAATTGGGCAGCCTGCCGCGCAGAACAAGTTGGCAACCGCGCTTACATCCCGTTTTACGCGTACGCCGGGAACCGAAAGTATCGCGCCGCGGCCGCTGCGCTTTACGCGAAAAACTAAATTTGTCGGGCTCGCATCCGGCTAATTTTGTTCTTTCCAACCGTTGCTTGGGAATTGGAACGCGATCGGGGAGATCAACAATTGTGGCCCGAGCTCTGTTACGCCACCCCGCTGTGCGAAGCATAGAAGGCTGACCAAGCGCTCGCGCGCGTCGCCCAGGAAGGGCGACGGCTAAATTCCTCGCGCTGCGTTCGCCGGAGAAAGCGCGCTGTAACCGTTTCGCCCGGCCAAACGTGGGATACAATCGCCAACAAAAAATTGCCCAGGTAAAGATTTGTGTTGCCAGAGGGAGGGCGGGTGGATATGATCGGCTTTTGGTAGATATGGAAATTATATGAGGACATCCACTTCTTCGCGCGCCAAAACTTACCGTCTTGCCTGCTGCCTTTTCCTGGGTCACGCCTCCGGACTATTCGCCACGGAATTAGTGCTGGAAAAAGTTCCACCGCTCACGGTGGAGCAAGCCCCGGCTTATCCGCAAAATCTTGCTCGTTATTATCTTGGTGCAAAGATCGAGGTCGTGCCGCAAAGCCAGCCGATCGCGGACTTGCAACTTAGTTCCAAATCGGAGGACACCAACACTGCGGAGGCTGCTCTACTGTGTGATGATCCCACAGTTGGCTACGCGTTGCCAAGTGGCAGCACGACTCTGCTTGTTTCATTTGCGAAAATTGAGAACATCGACAGCATTTCGTTTCTTAACCGGGGCGCCAAAGGCGGTGTGAAGATCGCAATTTCGAGCGCGAAGTTACCCGCGGACAGCCCGCAATGGCATGACGTTGCGCAGCAGGAACTGACCCCCGATGCGGTGAAGGCGAAGATCGGTCCAAGTGAAGCGAAGTATGTCCGGTTGACTTTTGACCTAACAGAGCCGGGACGCATCGCGGGATTCGGCGTCTATTGCACGGCGACGGTGTCAGATTTCACCATGGCGCGTCCGCGCAAGGTTAATGTGCAAGAAAAGCCGGATAGCTTCGCGTTGATCAGTTACAGCCTGACCGACCTGCACGCAAAGGCGCGCGTTCTCTACGTCAGTTCGGGAGACGATCTCAAACAAGCCAATAACATGATCGACGATCAACCGGCCACGAGCTTCGCTTTCGCTTCAACCGATGTGGTGCCGACGGCAATCATTGATCTCGGCAAAGTAACGATCTTGCGCCGGATTTCCGCACTCTACTCGTCGCGGCCAGCGAGCATCGATTTTTTTGTTCTGCAATCATTGCCTGGCTCTGCCGGGAACAAGTCCGCCGTCAGAGGATCGCCGGCCGGGGAAAACGCGCCCAAGACTCTTCATTTCGATGACAGCGCGGTGGCTGATTTGAAACCGGTCGGTTTTGTAGTCGATGACGGCAGTGGCCGCGCCGCGATCGACTTTCCGGAAACGACTGGTCGTTATGTCATGTTGAAATGGAATCCGAAGGAGCAACAGGACACGCCTTTTTCGGTTGCAGAGGTCGCTACCTTCGGTAGAAACCAGCCTGCCAGCCTGTTGGCTGCTAATATCGCGGGCCCAAGTCGGGGAGGAATCGCGTCTGAGGGGAAAGCTGTTGCGGAGGGCTTCAAAGAATTGGGAGCTGGCAAAGAGATGCCGGAGGAGGGACCCCCAGCCGAAGGGCCTCCTCCAAATCTGCCTGCTCCGCCGCCTTTCACTTTTGTTCCCGAAATTGTGCCTGTCAGTCCCGACTAACAGCTTCTCACCCACAAGCCCGTCGATTGGAAAGTACGCTGATCGACGGGCTTTTTGTTTTGCGGTGGCAATTTGATCGCCAGGATACGCAGCAAGAGTTACAGTCGGTTGCTACAGCTCGTCGCGAACAATCTTGAAAATGATCGTGTTCTCTACCGAGCCTGTCAGCGCCTCCGTTCCTGGGCCGCTTCCAAACGCAACGACATCATCGACGGTACTGAGCGCCGACTTCGCGTAAAACGCGGCCGGCTCTACAGGCTCGGTGTCCGGCTGCTCGTTAGTAGTGCCTGGCACTTTCGCTGCGCCGTAAGACCTGGCGCCATTTGGACCAGTCGCCCATGTAATCCACGGTTCTCCCGCGGAATTGAGGCCCAGCAACGCGATTCCGCTATCCTTGCGAAACGGGAAACCATTCAAGCTCATGCCCCCAATCGCGACATCCCCGCAAACAATGATTGTCGATCTTTGCCCGGCGTAACGTCGCGCAACTGCAACCGCGCGGTCTAATTCCGCCGTTTCACCAACCGTTCTTTCCCCGTTGTTATCCTGCGCCGCTTTGCGCATCAGTCCCGCATCGACCACGAGCAGATACCCGTCGGCGTTGTATTGCAGCAATTCAATCGCGCGACGCACCATGTCCGCAAGGCTGGGTTGTTCGCTTCGCTCTTCGAGTTGGTTCGCAAACGCAAGTTCCGCGCTGCTGAAAGCACCGAAGAGTTTCGGACGGCGCCATGCGGGAATCGCTTCCAGTTCCGCCCGCGTGCGCACGATGTCGAAACCATTGCGGCGCAGATCGAGCAAAAGATCACGGCCATCCTGTCTCGCTCCGCCTTTTGTCTCTGGAAGAAACGATGCGACGCCACCACCCATCGCGATGTCGATCTTTCCGCCTTCAACGAATTCGCGTGCGACACTCTCAACGTCGTTTGGATCGGCCGGATGCGCGTAAAAAGCCGCGCTCGTTGGATCCGTCAGTTTCGCATTCGTTACCAGGCCGGTGGCTCGTCCGCGTTCGCGCGCCAATTCGACGATGCTCGTGAGTAGTTTCCCACCGCCATCAACAGAGATCGCTCGATTGTTCACTCTCACTCCGGTGGCCAGCGCAGTTGCGGCGGCGGCCTGATCCGGAACAGAGAAATCTTTCGAGTAATTGATCAGCAGTGCGAGATGATTCATCGAGTCGAAGGTGAGACGCGCGTCCGCGCCGCCCACGTAGAGGCGTGTCGCAGCCAGCCGGCCCGGTGCGAGTCCCTCTCCGATAAACAGAATAATTCCGAAAGGCTTCTGCACGACCCAATGTTTGAAATAAAGAACGCCCAGGCCGGCGAAGGCGAGAAGACAGAAAAGCGCCAGCAATTGGTTGCGCCACTTCACGAGGGCGATGTAGATGCGCGCACTCCGCGTTGTCAACGAAAGAACCGCTTGTCGATCTTCCTAATCGTCGGCAAAGTGCGCTTCGTATGGCGAGTCCGGTCATGCTCATCATTCGCGACGGCTGGGGCATCAATCCCGGCGGCAAAGATAAACGCGAAGAAAATGGAGACGCCACACTTCTGGCGCGGACACCATTTCACGACACGCTCTACAGCGATTATCCCGGCGCTAAATTGAGCGCCAGTGGACGCGATGTCGGTTTGCCCGCCAGCCAAATGGGCAACTCAGAAGTTGGCCATCTTAACTTGGGCGCTGGCAGGATTGTTGATCAGGATCTAACCCGAATTAACAAAGCGATCGCGGCCGGCGAATTGGAGCGTAACCGAGTCGTGCAAGAAACGTTCGCCGGCGCGCGTGGTCACCGCCTGCATCTGCTTGGCCTCGTTTCCGGCGGCGGTGTGCACAGCCATTACTTGCATCTGATTGCCCTGGCCAACGCAGCCAAGGAAGCAGGCGTTACTAAAATCTTCGTTCACGCTTTCACCGACGGCCGCGACGCTTCGCCGACCGGTGGCGGGCACGATTTGAAAGTTTGCGAGAATGAGTTGAAGCAGAGCGGCGCGAAGATCATGACAATTGTCGGTCGTTACTTCGCGATGGATCGCGACCGTCGCTGGGACCGGACGAAAAAAGCCTGGGACGCGATTGTTTTGGGCCGCGGCGAAGTTTGCAACTCGTCACCGTCCGAGGCGTTGGAGCGGCAGTATAAACTGGGCAAGACCGACGAGTTCATGCCGCCACTCATTTTTGCCGACGCAAATGAGCAGCGCATCCGCGATGACGATACAGTTTTGTTTTTTAACTTCCGTGCCGATCGCGCCCGGCAATTATCACAGGCATTTCTTTTGAAAGACTTCGATGGCTTCGATCGAGAATCGTGGCCGCGGGTCCACTTCGTCTCGCTCACGCAATACGACGTCACTTATCGTTCGCCGTTCATTTTTGCTCCAGAAAAGCTCGTGCACATTCTAGGCGACGTGGTGAGCGCGGCCGGCAAGTCGCAGTTGCGCATCGCTGAGACAGAAAAATATCCGCACGTGACCTATTTTTTTAACGGCGGAATCGAGCGCCCATTCCCAAAAGAGGATCGCAAGATTGTGCCGTCGCCCAAGGTCGCGACTTACGATTTAAAGCCCGAGATGAGCGCATTCGAAGTCACCGATGAGGTGCTGGCGCGCATGGCGAACTACGATTTCATCGTGCTGAATTTTGCGAATCCCGACATGGTTGGGCACACCGGCATCGTGAAAGCTGGAATCAAAGCGGTGGAAACAGTGGATGAATGCGTCGGGAAAATCATTCCAAAACTTCTCGATCTTGGCGGCAAGTGCATCGTGACGGCCGATCACGGGAACTGCGAGCAAATGCGCAACGCCGACGGGTCGCCGAATACGGCGCACACGACAAATCTCGTGCATTGCATTTACGTCGCCCATGATGCGGCCAGGTTTCGCTGCGAAGATGGGATTCTCGCCGATGTCGCTCCGACGATTCTCTTTTTGCTCGGAATGAAGCAGCCGGCGGAGATGACCGGGCGCAACTTGCTTGTTCCTGTTTCCGGAAAAAACCCGAGTAGTTAGCAAGATCGACATCGTACCGTCACGACGTCGTCGAACGTAATTTCAAGTTGTCGATTCAACACGCGCGTTCCCGCCGCAGCGATTCGCTGGAGAAAGCGCAGTCGATTTTCGGGAGCATTTTCGTATCGGACCGGTTTGCGAAACAACGAAAGGGCGCCATCGGATTCCACCAGCGTGCCCCATCCAACAGGAATTTCCGCCTCGTCAAACAATTCGTTAGGCAAGACAAGAAAGAACAAATTCGCACAGCGGTAACGAAGTAATTTCTCGAACTTGGTGCAATCGAAGAGGCGATTTTGCAGGGCATTCAACTCACGCAAAACGCGCGCGTAACCGCGATGCTCAATCGCCGCGAAATCGTGCGAATCAAATTCGGGAAAAAGTGAGTCCGCGATTCGGAGGTTGGGATAATGCACGCGCAAATTTCTTTCGAGAATTTGGCGGCGACGATAAACAGTTTCCAAGCGTGCCCGGACGGCAACGCTGCAACAATTGTCTCTTCGCAAATCAGGCAGCGCCTGTTTGCATTCGAAGATCGCGGTCAACCCGACTCCGCTCGGCTTTGGTCGATAAGCGGCGACATCCGCGCGATAGCGGAGATGCGGCAAACTTACTTCGAGCGCGCACGCGGAGTAGCCTCGAGCCTGCGCCCAAAGCAACGCGAGACGCTTCAAACGCGCATGGGTCGAAGTTTCCGCGCGACCGTGACTCAATTGCGCGTCCATTCCGCCAATTCCCGCGCCCAGTAAGTGACGATGATGTCGGCGCCGGCGCGCTTGAGCGAGGTCATGATCTCGAGAACGGCCGCGCGCTCGTTCACGATGCCTTTTTCGGCCGCGGCTTTAATCATCGCATATTCGCCGCTCACATGATAAACCGCCGTCGGCTTGCCGAAACGTTCGCGCACCCGCCATAAGATGTCGAGGTAGGGCAGCGCCGGTTTCACCATCACGATGTCGGCGCCTTCCTCGATATCGAGCGCGACTTCGCGCAGCGCTTCGTCCGCATTTGCGAAATCCATCTGGTAAGAACGGCGATCGCCAAATTGCGGCGGACTTTCCGCGGCGTCGCGAAACGGTCCGTAAAAGACCGACGCAAACTTCGCCGCGTAACTCAAGATCCCAGTTTGATCAAAACCGTTTGCGTCGAGCGCCTCGCGGATCGCTCCGATGCGACCGTCCATCATGTCGCTGGGCGCGACCATGTCGGCGCCGGCCTTCGCGTGAGAGAGCGCGGTTTTGACCAGAAGATCGACCGTCTCATCGTTCAGAACATGGAAGTGGTCGCCATCGATGCGCGTGACGCCGCAGTGACCGTGGCTCATGTATTCGCACAAACAGACATCAGTAATCGCGACGATCTCGGGACATTTTTTCTTGATCGCGCGCAACGCTTTTTGCACGACGCCGTTTTCCGCGTAAGCCCCACTTGCCTTTTCATCCTTTTCTTCCGGAATTCCGAAAAGCAAGATGGCTTGCAGTCCCAAGTCCCGGGCGCGCTGCGCTTCATCGACAATCTCTTGTATCGACAATTGAAAGACGCCCGGCATGCTCGCGATTGGCCGGCGTTTGCTTATTTTTTCGCTCACGAAGAGCGGCAAAACGAAATCGTGCGCGCTCAGTTTTGTTTCGCGCACAAGGTTTCGTAAGGCCGGCGAACGCCGCAAGCGGCGCGGTCGATGCACCAATTTTCTCACAGACCGAGGCTAGGCGTTTGGCGCAGGCGTCGCAAGTCCGCCACGGGACGAGTCCGTGTCGCCGCGGCTGGCGGACTTGACGGGGAGAAGCGTTCCATGTAGCGCGTGCTTGGCGCGCCCGCCTTCTTTCCATGTCTCAAGCGGCCAATTACTTGTTGATCGACATCAGCAATTCGTTCACGAAACTGGCGTTCGCTTCGAAAACGCGAATTTTTCGGCCAAGCCGAATAGCGACGGACAAATTCACGAGCGCATATCTTCGTCAATTCGTAGAGCGGCGAAAGATCGAGACGTTGATTGTTTGTTCGGTTGTGCCAAAAAAAAATCGCGTTGTCCGCGCGGCTGCGGGAAAAACAAGAGTGCTTTGGTTAAATTCGCGATTAAATCTTGGGGTTGGAATCGATTATCCATCGCCGCGTTCGATCGGAGCGGACCGATTGGCCAATGCTGCCGCGGTGGCAAAGCTTTACGGTTGTCCTTCGATCGTGGTGGACTTCGGCACGGCCGTAACCTTCGACATTATTTCGAAACGCCGAAGTTACATTGGCGGAGTGATTGCGCCCGGCCTGGAGGCGATGACAAATTTTCTTTATCAGCGCACGGCTTTGTTACCCAAACTCTCTTTGACAGAGCCGCGACGCGCCGTTGGAAAATCGACAATTGCCGCGATGAGGTCCGGCGCGGTCTTTGGTTATCGCGGATTAGTGCGCGAGATTATCGGCCGGATCAAAGCGGAGCGATTTCCGCGCGAGAAAGCTCACGTTGTAGCCACAGGCGGCTACGCGCAGTTAATCGCGGCGAAGTTGGGAGAGATCGACGCGATCCATCCTCATCTGACCTTGGAAGGGTTGCGCATTATCGCGAATCTCAATTCGTAATCGCACCCGCCAAAGGCTGGTAGCTTCCCGGCGCAATTCTGCTAGTTATATCGCCAGGAAAAGGCTCCGGCCGGCCTGTAAATTTTATGCTTGTCTTCGGTTGCGCAAAGGTTGTAATGCGAACGGCATGAAGATTCGAAAAGTCGTGGCGATCACAGTTTTGGTGTTCAGTTCCCTCGCGGCCACTAACGTCGCACCGTCGAAATCGGAACTGGAGGAAATGTATAACAAAGCGTTCCGGGATTTCGAGGCGAATAATTTTCCCGAGGCATTGAAAGAGCTCGATGCGATAGACGCTCGTCAACCGGACCTGGCGGAATCGCAAAATCTGCGCGGCGTGATCCTGATGCGGGAAGGCATCTACGACAAGGCGGAAGCGGCCTTGCTCGAGGCGGTGCGGATCGATCCGAAGTTTTGGAATGCGCGCTTTAACCTGGCGGAGATTCCGTTTCTTGAGAAAGATTGGGCGGAAGCTCGGACTCGTTTCCAGCAGCTTCTCTCGAGCAACGTGGCCGGTCTGGAGGGTGAAGCGACGCAGCTTATTCAATATAAGATTCTGCTGACCTATCTGCTCGAGGGAAAAGAGAACATGGTCGATTCCATTCTGGCCAAGTTCGAGCTTTCGCCCGATACGCCGGCTGTTCATTACGCGAACGCCGCCATCGCGCTCCAACACAAGAAGAACAAGGAAGCAAGAGATTTGATGGTTGTAGCGGAGAAGAACTTTTCTCCGCAACTGAACAAGGTTTTTGCAGAATCGTTGTATGAAGTCGGCTGGCTGGAAAAGCCGGCCGGTCAAGCGCGCGCCTCGCTGCCGTTAGCGACCGTGGCCGAGCGCGCCGCAAAGACCAAAGCGTTGGCGCGATCGAGTTTCGAACAAGCGCAGCAAGCCGTCCAAGAGCGCGACTTCGCGACGGCCCGGAAATTTATCGACGAGGCCGATGCGGCCGACCCGAATCAGGGGCCGATCCTCAATTTGCGCGGCGAGATTTTGATGGAGCAGAAGGAATTCGACGAAGCGGAAGCCGCGTTTAAGAAGGCGTCCAAGGTGGATCCGAAATTCCGCGAAGCACAATATAATCTCGCGCAAATTCCATTTAAGAAAAAAGATTATGCACGGGCGCGAGAGCGCTTCGACGCGCTCTTAAAGCAGACGCCAGGGGGCGATAAGAATCAGGCGGCGCAGATCATCAAGTTCAAGATCTACATGACGCTTTTGCTCGAAGGCAAGGAGAGCCGCGCGCAAAAGATGATGGAGCAGTTTCAATTTACGGGAGATACGCCGGCGCTCTACTACGCGCAGGCAGCGTGGGAGTTTAAGCACAACAATCCAAACAAGGCGACCGACTGGATGGCGTCGGCCAAGAAGATCTACTCGCCCGCTCTCAACAACCTTTTCGGGGACGCCTTTTATGATCTCGGTTGGCTGCAACGTCCGGCGATGGTGGCTTCATCCGCTCCGGCGACTGAAGCAGCGGCTGCCACGTCGGCACAAACTGAGTCCAGCCCGGCAATCGAGCCCAGCCCCATCCCTAGCGCCGTTATCACCGCAAACACTCCAGCTAAAGAGGCGAAGACGGAATCATCGCCTTCTGCGCCGGCCGCGAGTCCGGTGATTGCTGGAATGGAGGCGACGAGTTCGCGAGCGGGCGAATCTCCGGCCGTGATTACGCAACCGCCTGTCGTGGCCTCAAATGAATCTACGGCCCCCGCGAAGCCGGAGGAAGCGCCTGCCGCTCCAGTCGCCGCGCTCTCGCCCACTGCAGAAACCCAGGTTGCGGCAGCATCGCCTTCCGCGTCCATCGCTGCATTGGCTGCTCCCGTCAGCCAGGGTGAACAACCTGCTGTTGCTCAATCGGAGCCGTCGGTGCAACCATCCGTCGCGCCTGCGGCCAGCACCATACCTGTCGTGGCTGCGACGCCCGCCACGGTGCTCGCTCCCGCTCGCGTCCGGGAGTGGTCACGGCCTGCCATGGGTGAGACGCCGCAGACTTTGCTCGTCGGCGGATTGTTCCTGGCCGGCATCTTCTTGTTAGCTTGGGTGATTGTTCCTGAGGTTCGCCGCCGCATGATCAACATTACGATTTACCGCCAGGCAGCGCCCGTTACCAGACCGCGCTTCGACGAAGTCAGTCTCGCTCCATCGCAAGCGCACCTGGCAACCGTGAGCAATCACCTTGTTGGTGGTCCGCGCCGGGTTTCGTTGCAGTTGAGAGCGTCGGAACCTTCGTTGCAACGCAGCGTTCTGCCGCTGGGAAAACTCGACCGCGCCTTCGGCGGGGGAGCAACTCTAACCAGTGGCGCAGTGGAAACTTTCGCTGATCGCAATCCCGAGCCCGAAGTTGAGTTGGCGCCGCTCGCCGACCCTGTCTTTGAGTCCTCGGTTGGCCCTGTCCTCGAACAGGTTGAGATTCCAAGTGTCGATTTCACGCCAAGCGCCGCGGTTTTGTCCCCGGTCAATCCGCCAATGCCGGAAATGCAAGAGTCCATCGAATGGACGAACGACGATCCTGGCGTTTCGGAAATGGCGGCTGCTCCTGTCATTGTGGTGGGGGCTGCGCCAGTCGCAGAGCCTGTGTTTGAACCTGAAGTAAAACCGATCGAGCTTGAATCGTGGACGACGACAGCAGAGCCCGCGATCGAGCCTGAAGTAGAACCGATCGGACAAGGACAACCGATTCCGTATCAAATGTCTGTCTCCGCGATGGAACCTTCCGTGGCGGAAGCTGTCGAGACGCCCTCTTTTGTCCCGGAAGCCATTTCCGCCGAGCCGTCAGTCCCGCAAACAACCACACCTGTAACCATGCCTGAACCGATCCAAATCCCAACCGCTCCAGTAACCAGAACTCCAGCCACCGCAGGCGCACCGCAACCGGCTGGCGCGATGCACACCGCCGTGCAGCTCACTTTCTCCTTCGAGATCGCCTCGATGCAACTTACGCCCACCTTCAAAATGGGTGCCTTGCAAGTGCGCCCGACCTCGAAGATCGTCACTATGCGTCTGGCGCCTTCCCAGCAGGCGCAGGCAGCGATGAATTTGCAGGTCACTTTCGAGATCGCAAAGATTCAGCCCGCGGGAGGAGCGCTTGGCAGTGTCCGGTTGACTCCCTCTCAACAGCAGCGGCCGGTCGCCACAGGTTCGCCTTCTTTTACGGTCGGAGGATTGCAACTCGTTCCGAATTTCGAGGCTGCGCCTTTGCAACTCACTCCGTCGCAGCAAGGACAAGCCTCCGTTCTGGTAACAGCTCCGTTCCAGATTGCAACGGTCGAGTTTTCACCGTCGTTTGAGATTGCGTGCATTGTCCTGAATTCGAATTCCAAACAGGTTGCCGTGCAGTTGCCTGGTGCAGGCCCGGTTCCAGGCGAAGGCATCCCGATGTTCGAGATTGCAAACTTGCAGGTCACCAGTGCCGGCGAAATCGGAATGATGCAGCTCAATCTGCTCAGTCACGGCCCAAGGCGGACGTAAGAGCAAGTTAGATGCTACGTTATTTACGGCGAGGTCATAGACTTCGCGGCTACGCCGCGCGTGCGACCTCTAGCTTATGATCCTCTGCCGCGTTTAACGAAATGGTTGCGATTGAGCGATCGTAGTTGCGTGGGCAGAAATTCTCCATCTCGCCGGATCAATTTGCCGTCGAAATAAATCTCCCCTCCGCCGTAGTCCGGCCGCTGGATACTTACCATATCCCAGTGCACCTGGCTTCGATTCCCGTTGTCGGCTTCTTCATAAGCCTGTCCCGGCGTGAGATGAAACGAACCGGCAATTTTTTCGTCGAATAATATGTCCCGCATCGGTTGCAGAACGTGGGGATTAAACCCGAGCGAAAACTCGCCGAGGTAACGGGCGCCGGCGTCCGAATCGAGAATTTTGTTCAGCTTCTCCGTTTGGTCGCTTGTTGCATCGACAATCTTGCCATCGCGAAACTCCAGGCGGATTCCATCGAAACCGATGCTCTGATAAATGCTCGGTGCGTTGAACGCGACGTAACCCTGAACGGAATTTTTGACCGGGCAGCTGAAAACCTCACCGTCGGGAATATTGCGATCGCCCCCGCAAATCACAGCTGGAATTCCCTTGATGCTGAAGCGAATATCTGTGCCCGCACCCTTAATCTCGACACGGTCCGTCCTTTCCATCAGCGCCTTAAGCGCTTTCATGCCAGGTTGCAGTTTGCGGTAATCCAGCGTGCAGACTTCGAAGTAAAAATCTTCGAAGGCCTCCGTGCTCATCCCGGCAAGCTGTGCCATTGACGGCGTCGGCCAGCGCAGCACCACCCATTTCGTTCTTTTGACCCTTTGATCTTGCACCGGCCGCATTCTCTTGGCCATCAACTGCATTTGCTTTACCGGCACATCAGAAAGCTCGGTGATGTTGTTGCTGCCGCGCACAGCGACATACGCGTCCATCTTCTTCATCCGCGTGAGCTCATGGCTCGCCATCAGTTTCAATTGTCGATCCGACGCACCGAGTGTGAGTGCGCGGCTGACTCGAGCGCGGTGGATTTGCACAAAAGGAATCGCGCCGACCTTTCGTATCGCACGAATGAGTGCGATCGGCATTTCATCGGGCACATCGAACGCTTCGACCAAAACGGTTTCGTTACGCTTGAGCCGTGTGGAATATTCCACCAGAAGTTTCGCGAGTTTGTCGAAGCGGAGATCGTGCATAGAAGCTTATGATTCCATCGGCAGTGCCGGATGCAACTCACGAACCCGACTTCATAAGTCTGGCTGCGAAAGCGCCATCAAAGTAGTCGCGAAACGGGATTGAATGCTTCGTCCGCTCCAATCGCAACATCGACAGGCCGGCCAGGACGCGCCGCACAAGTTCTTCGTTTTCTTCCGGCTCAATACTGCACGTGCTATAGACAAACACTCCGCCAGGTTTCAATAAACCGAAGACCGCGCGGACAATTTCGAGCTGTTGCTTTGGCATGCGAACGAAGTCCGCCGGTCTTAACCGCCATCGGACATCGACGCGGCGTCGCATCACCCCGGTATTGCTGCATGGTGCGTCGATCAGGATGCGATCGAACGGAGCGATCGAAGCAATTTCTCTCGGGACGCGACCGGGTCTCCAATCATGATGGAAGACATGGGCAATTCTGACTCCGAGTCGCGCCATATTTGCTTCGAGAACGCGAACGCGCTCAGATGCGCGGTCGCAGGCCACGATCGTGCCGCGATTTTGCATGAGCTCCGCGATGTAACTTGTCTTCCCGCCCGGCGCGGCGCAGGCATCGAGAACTTTTTCTCCCGGTTGCGGATCGAGAAGCTGGCAAGCGATCGCCGTGCTCGGATCCTGAATGTAGCAATGACCCCGCTCGAGCGCTTCGGATGGAAATACGTCCAGCTCAACAAAGTCAGGATTGTGCAACAAAAGGCGCGATTCCGGATAAGTCCGCAGAAACTTTCCGCGATCGATTTTCAATCGATTGATCCGGGCATAGAGAGGCGGCGGCTGGTTGTTCCACGTGCACAATGCTTCCGCGGCTTCGGCTCCGAAATTCTGTTCCCAGCGTGCGACCAAAAACTTCGGATGAGATGTTCGAACGTCGAAGGGCTGCGCGTTTCCTTGCGCGCGCAATTCATCTTTGCGTCGCAAACCGGCGCGCAGGATTCCGTTAATCAATGCACGGCGCCTCTTCTGCGCCAGCTCCACGGTTTCGTAAACGGCTGCGTGCTCAGAAGTTTCGAGGATAAAGAGTTGATACAGGCCGAGTCGAAGAACGTCGCGATGATCGACATCCACGGGAACGGTGCGCAGGCAACCGATCCAGAAATCAAGCAGCGTTGAATTGCGCAGGACGCCGTAAAACAACTCCAGAGCAAAAGCGCGGTCCGGCGCGCTCAATTTCGTTTTGGCTAAAAGCTTGGAGATGACTGAATCGGCGAAGCGATTTTCCGTTCGCCATGCTCGCAGCGCAACAAGCGCGACTCGCCGAGCAGACAGTTGCGTCATGCGATCAGTCCGCCGCGAGGAAGTTTAGTGCGGCTTCACGCTCGCGCGACCAATGGAATGATAGCGGAAACCGAGCTGGCCCATCGTCTCGGGATCAAACAGGTTTCGCCCGTCAAAGACGATTGGCGTTGTCATTTTTTTCTTTACGGCCGCCAGATCGACAGTGGCGAATTCACTCCATTCCGTCGCAATAATCAGTGCTTCGGCGTTGTCTGTCGCTTCCAGCGCGGATGAAGCGAACTTTGCATCGGCAATCGTTTTCACCTCGCCCGCTTTTTCCATTCCCTTCGGATCGTAAGCGGTGACGTGGGCGCCTTCGCGCAGGAGATCGGCCACCAGGTCGATCGCGACGGAGGAGCGAATATCATCGGTATCCGGTTTGAAGGTGAGTCCCCACACAGCGATTTTCTTTTCGCGCAACACCCAGAGCGTTTCGCGGATGGCCTTAAGGAAACGCTCTTTTTGCGCCGTATTTATTCGCTGCACTTCCTTGAGCAAATTAAATGGGACACCGATTTGTTCGCAGATCGTGACGAAGGCGGCGATGTCTTTCGGAAAACAGGAGCCGCCGTAGCCGATTCCCGCATTGAGAAAATCACGACCGATGCGCCGGTCCATTCCAATTCCATCGGCGACTTTTTCGATATCGGCCCCGCTGGCCTCACAGATGGCCGAGAGCGCATTGATATAGGAAATTTTGAGCGCGAGGAATGAATTGGCAGCGTGTTTGATGAGCTCGGCGCTGTTGATGTCGGTCACAAGAATTGGCGCCATGAATGGTTCATAGACCTTCTTCATCAGGTCGATGGCATGCTCGCTTTGCGCCCCAATCACAATGCGATCCGGATGCATCAAATCGCCGACGGCGCAGCCTTCGCGCAAGAACTCCGGATTGCTGACAACATCAAACTTTGCGCCGTGGCGGTTGTAGCGTTTGATGGACTCGGCGACTTTTTCGCCCGTTTTGACAGGCACGGTGCTCTTATCGACAATCACGCGATAGCTGGTCAATACGCCCGCGATTTCCCGGGCGACTTTCTCGAGGAAGCTAAGATCGACATCGCCATTGGGCTGCTGCGGAGTGGGGACGGCGATGAAAACAATCTGTGAATTATCGACTCCTTCCCGAATGCTGCCGGTAAATCGCAACCGGTGCGCGGAGACGTTGCGATGGATTACTTCCTCGAGACCGGGTTCGTAGATCGGCACTTTGCCAGCTTGCAACGCTTCGATTTTCCGCGGGTCGTTATCAACGCAGACAACGTTGTGGCCCACGTCGGCGAAGCAAGCGCCGGTAACAAGACCGACGTAACCCGAACCAATGATGGAAAGATCCATGGCGAATGAAGCGACGCAGCGAGTTAGTCGCAGCGGAGCAAGCGGCGGGCCGAGCGCGGAAAACGCAGCAGTCTTCGCACAATCGCGCTCATTGGCCTTCGGCTGCGCCGGCGGGATCGAAATTCAAATCGAGGCCAAATTTCGGAAATGCTTTGAGGGTGATGGTAAAGAGCACGCCATATTCTCTCACGCCAGCGTTGTCGCGCACCACGGCGCCAAATGAGGCTACCCAGTTCGTCAGATCGCGATAAATCGAGTAACGCTGCTGCTCGAGAGTGCGGGTGGTCGCTTCGTATTGCTCCTGGACGCCCAGGCCCCAGTTCTCATTGAGGCGGTAATATCCGCCGACAACAAACAAGCTGCTGTTGTCGAAGAAGGGATTGCCGTTCAAATAACGATGCCCAACGCCCAATTGCAAATTCGCGATTGGTTGGATAGCCACAGTCGTATCGACTTCTGTGAAACCCTTGGCGAAGGCCGGTACCTGGGAGTTGACGCTGAACGTTGCCCACGGCAGCGGCGTGAAGCGGATATTATTAAAGAAATTCGAATACGGCGAGCGGTTGAACGGATTATCGAAGTTCACGTCAAAAAAAGTATCGAGCTCGAGCCAGGTGATCGTCGAATCATCACGGCGGGTTTCGAGACGATTCCGGACGCCGAGACGCCAGACCGTCCACTCATCGATTGAATCGATCGAAGTGAACTGTGGAAAATCGATGGGGCGAAGTTGCGTAGAAGGTTCAAATCGATCGAACTGCAGAATCGAGGCCGGGTCGTGGCCACCATTCAAAACGTAAGAGAAGTTCGTGAACGGTTGGATAACGTGGAGAAGTCCGTCCAAGCCCAACATCCGGCTTTGCACATCCTCCCACGTCCGGGAGACCTTGAAAGAGGCTTCCGCTCCGGCGTTAAAGACCGGGCGGAATGTGTCGCCACCATTCTTGATGGGCTGAGCGAGTGTCGGATCCGGCAGGAGAAAATCAGGCACCAGCGGATTCGGGTTGGGCGTGAAGATCGTTTTCCCCAGGTCGCGGGTTTCGGTATAGTAGGTGCCTCGGAAGCCAACTCGCGGCACGATGGAAAGCCAGCCGAAGTAAGTGTTTGGATACAGGAGTTGGTGGAAAGTATCGAGACGGGTGACGCCGTAATTCTCAAACCCGGAGCCGCTGGCAAATTCTCGCCGCAGCTCGGCAAACCCGCTTTCGCCTTCGTAAAAAATCGGCCCGCCAAAAAGCGCGTGGCGCTTAATGTCCAAGACCACTTCCGGCAAACGTTCCGTTTGCTCGAAGAACTCGTTCGCCCGAAAACGCACGATTCCCGTCAGGGTATAGAACGGATCCGTCTTCGTGACCGCGACCACGTTGTCCGGAACAGGATCGATACGAAACTCACTTTGGTAAAAATCCTGCATAACGAAGGGATCGCTCAGCTTCGTAATGTCAACGATGCCGTAGATGTCATCGGTAAAGTTCGTGCGGTCCTCCAGACTGACTCGGTATCGTCCGGTCGGAACTGCTCCACGCGGCAAAGCCGTGCGATTTATCAGCGGGTTTTGATCCTGTATATAATACGTTTTGAGTTTGGCCGAGCTGTCTTTCCAGTAGTCGATATTCGATTCGAATCCGATGGCCACGCCCCGGCGCCCCCGATAATCGAGCCGGATCCGGCCTTTGATGTCGTCCGTGATGGGGAAGGTCACCTGAGTAAGGAGCGATGGTCCCCATGAGCTCAAAAACGCTGGTGAGACCGTAAAACTGAATGCGTCACTGAGCGATTGGTACATGTAAGGCCACCAAAAAATGGGCACCTTCCCGACGTAGAAGGTCACGTTCTGAAAAATGACGCGGTCTTTCTCGTAAACACGAATCGTTCGCGCCTGGAGATGAAAATCGGCGGCCGGCGCATCGTGCGTTGTAAAGGTTCCGTTCTGCACAAGATAACCGTTTTCGGAAATTTGGCTGACATTTTCACCGCTAACGAAATAAGGCTCGGACTCCGTGCGCATGTTAGTCGCGCGAATCTTTTTTGTGTCGATGTTGTAAACACCGCGATCGGCAATGTAGAGATTGACATCGCGGTAGATGCGCACATGGCCTTCCGCCAGCACTTCGTGTGTGCGCGAATTGTACTGTGCGTAGTCGGCGTAGATATCCGTGTCGCCCACGTGAATGGCCACGTTGTCGTGCGCGGTGGCCAGCCCGTTCTCGTAACTGGTTTCCCCGGTGGAGGTGATTTCGATCGGAGCATTCTCCGGAGTTTTGATCGCTCCCCTGGCAAAACCGGCTGTCAGAAGTAGGGCAAAGAACAAACGAACCGGCTTTCGCATGGCGGTCGCCGAAGGTACCGAAAGAAGGCGCTCTTGCAAAGTCAAAAGCGGGACGCGACCGAGGCCGCGGCCCTGCAAAAAAGCCAATCCCGAGAGAAAACAGCTCATCGAGTTCAGCGGTCCGCCCTGAGACGTAAACCTGCGATTTGCTGGTTGAGTCCGCAGCTTAAGACAATCGCGCGCCGCGCCGTCGCCGCGGCCGCACGCGAAGCTGAAATCCGCAACGGAATTTTTGAAGGCACGTGCAGCAGAGGCGGAAGCTCTCCGTGGCGCAGAGCCTGGCCTCCCACGATGACCTGCCACAGTCCTCCGGCGCCGACACTTTCCCCGAGCGCCGGCTTCGCCGTGTAAACGACCGCATCCGGGATTACTTGCGAGATCGCCCTGCATTCCGCTTTATCGATAAATGTGCCGTTTGCGCTCGCGACGACAAGGCCGCTTTCGGCTTCAATGAGATCGGAAAGGATTCGCTTCAAGATTTCCTCCACTTCGTCGCGTTTGTGGTAATACCCGCCGGCATGGGTGCTCTCGATCCGAATCGGGCCCTCGCGCGCGAGCAGGATCGCTCCGGCCCCTTCGCTCAAAATCATTCCTCTGGCGACTTCACTGAATGGCTCCACGGGAGGTTCCAAACGGAGAAGACGCCACTTGTGATACGCATCACAAAGCAGCCAATCGACTTCTTCCGCGCCGACGACAAGGCAATAATCGAGCGCGTCGTTTGCCATCAAATCCTCCGCCATTCTTATCGCCAGAAGTCCTACCGCGCCGTCACCCACCAGCGTGTAAGTCGCGCCCGTAATTCCGAGAATTGCCGCAAGGTGACTGGCCGGCGCGTTGAAAACGGTTTCAGGAAAAAAGAGTGGACTGGCTGATTGCGCGCCTGATTCAACGATATCGCGGTAAAAGCGCTTCGTGTAAATCACGCCGCCGTTCGAGATGGCGAAGACGAGCGCAATTCGTTCCACATTTCGCGGATCGAGTTTAACTCCTGCATTTTCCAATGCCTCCAAACCGGCCGCCGCGGCGAAGCGCGAGATCAAACTGGCGCGGCGGAGGCGCGGATGAGGCGCGAGGCTGGCCAGAGCGGAATCCGGCACTCGAAAACCTGGATAAGATTGATCATCAAACTTCTCGGCAATTTTTTCCGCGCGCGCCTCGTCGCCTTGGAGCAAACGTTCCCAAACCGCATCAACACCGCTCCCGAGGGGAGTAATCCACCCCATGCCAGCGATTGCCAGACTCATGCCTCGAACTTTTGCATCACAAGGGAAGCGTTCGTGCCACCGAAACCGAAGGAGTTCGAGAGGACTGTGCGCAAAGATGCCGGCCGCGATTCGTTCGCAACGATGCTGAGATCGGCATCTTCATCTGGCGCCCGAAAATTGATGTTCGGAGGAAGAAACTGATGCTGCAACGCGAGAAGACAGACGATGGCCTCGACCGCGCCGGCTGCGCCTAACGAGTGACCCATCATGCTCTTGGTCGAGCTGACCGGCACGCCGCGATCGAACAACTCGCCGATCGCTTTGCCCTCGGCCGTGTCGTTGAACGGCGTGGCCGTTCCGTGCGCGTTAATGTAATCGACCACTTTGGTCGGAAGCTGGGCGCTCTGGAGCGCTTGCTCCATCGCCTGGCGCGGTCCACTGCCGGAAGGATTCGGTTGCGTCAGATGAAAATTATCAGTGGAAATGCCGTAGCCGGTTATTTCTGCGAGAATGGACGCGCCACGTGCGCGCGCAGCGTCGAGATTTTCCAATGCGAGAATCGCCGCGCCTTCTCCGAGAACCATTCCAGTGCGATCTCGATCAAAGGGGCGGCATTTTTCTGGCGTCGAGGCCTGAAGCGAATCGAAGCCGACAAAAACCAGCTCCGAGAGCGCGTCATAACCGCCGCTCAATACCCGCTCATAGCGTCCCGAGCGAACGCACTCGAAGGCATGGCCGATCGCATTCGTGCCCGAAGCGCAGGCGTTGGCAATCACCTGGCATGGCGCACGAATTCCAAAAGCATCCAGCGCATCAACTACCGGCTTTTGCGCAGGATAATTCGCGATCCAGGTTGGCGAACGTCGCAAGTCACCATGTCGATGTAACGAGCGAAAATAATCTTCGCCGTAAGACATGCCGCCGCTTGTCGTCCCAATCACTATCAATTCCGGTTTGAACTTGGGGTCTTGTCTCAGCGCTTCGGTCAGCGCGCGGATCATCATGTGCGCTGCGCGATGGAAGCGTTGCGCGCGCGGCTCCTTGCGCCGCTCAGCGAGGAGACGCTCATCAGGCACTTGACCCGCGGTTTTACATCGACATTGGGCTACCGAAAATCGTGTCACCGCTGTGACGCAGTCTCGCGCCGCACGCAGTGAATCGAGCGTTTCGGCCAACCCGAAACCCAAGGGACTGATTACTCCGGCGGCTACGACCGCGACACGGCCCACGGGATTTTTTCCGTTCACATCGGTGGATTCAGACATTTTTCAGCGGGGTCAATTGACTGTCGATTTCCTGTTGCTTTCTTAAAAGAAGCCCTTTACTAATGTGACCGAAACGGAAACGGTAGCTCGGCAGTTGGTGGATTGTCAGTTGAGTTTATTCAGTGGCGATTTGAAATCCGATAAGCGGGAACAGTGACCTGGCTGCATTTTCCAGAATAAACACAATAAGAAAGAAATGATAAGTAGCAAATCTTTCCTTCAACACGACCGAAAACAAACTGCAGGTGCTTTTCGCGCAAGCCGGCACGGTGCAGGAAGGCACCCTCATGCAGGACAAATTCACTGGCAAATCACGCG
>Ga0184605_10000081_pt1 | contig 25779 bp, 18 predicted proteins | sample PLM0_30_coex_FD_132995 | JGI IMG/M metagenome (GOLD analysis project Ga0184605, IMG submission 132995) | Groundwater sediment microbial communities from an aquifer in East River, Colorado, USA - PLM0_30_coex | ecosystem: Environmental > Terrestrial > Soil > Riparian zone | place: USA: East... | reverse complement strand
TCACAACGGCACAAGTTCACGCCGTCCAACTCGTTCTACGTCAGCTTTTACGTGAAGTACAGCGCCAACTGGGTGGGCTCGGGCCGGGCATATCATCCGCACGAGTTCTACGTCCTGAGCACCCTGGATGGAGAGTATGACGGTCCTTCGCAGAACTACCTGGACGTCTATATCGAGCACAATTACCAGAATGGCGGAATGCCGCGTTTGGCCATCCAGGACAACAAGTCCGTCAACTACAACTACGGGGCTCTGCCGAACAACCTGATTGCTGTAACTGAAGACCGTTCCGTCGCCGGGTGCAACGGAGTGGTGGAGAGCAACATATTCTCCGAGTGCTTCAACTTCGGGACGTACTGGTACAACAGCAAGCAGCTTACTGGCCCCGTCGTGTTCCAGCCGAACCCCGGCCCGGGCTACAAGAACGACTGGAACTTCGTCGAGGCGTATTTCCAGTTGAACACGATTGCGGGTGGCATCGGCCAGGCGGACGGCGTCGTTCAGTACTGGTTCAACGGTACGCTGATAATCGACCGTCATGACATCCTGTTTCGCACCGGCACTCATCCGACGCTTCAATTCAACCAATTCCTGATCGGTCCGTACATCGGTGATGGCTCGCCGGTCGACCAGTCGATGTTCATCGATAACCTGAGATTGGCGACCGGTCGCATTCCCTGATTGCGCTTGCGGGTGGCAAGGTTCGCTGGGCGCGGGGGGGGTCTGGCGTGCAACCCCGGACGAGCGCCTGGCCAGATACGGCCTGAACCGTGAGGCGCAATGACCGAACCGTCGCTGCGCCTTTTTTTTTCGAGAGCACTACCGTGCAGCGAGGATCGCCGGCACATCGTCGGTGATGATTCCGCTGGCGCCGAGCCGCCACATCGCGCGCGCCTCGTCGGGCATGTTCACCGTCCAGATGTGAGTTGGCTTGCCCGCTGATCGCATGATCCGGGCAAGGTGTCGGACAGGTAGTGGCAAACCGTAGTAGGTCAGCGGGATGGATAGCGCGCTCAGATCGCTTGGCACCGGGGACGGAGCTACCGCGAATGAACGCGCGAGCACGCTGATGATTTCGCTCCGCCCCGCGCCGCGTGCGATGCGCGACCCACGAAAAACGTTGAGCGCCGCCGAGGTGAACGAATCGACCAGGCATCGCTCTTCGGCACGGTGTTTCTCGATCAGACGCCTTGTCCCGCTGGCGGCGAGTGGAGTTTTGATCTCTATGAGCAGCGGAACGCCGGGGAAGGTTTGCAGCACTTCGTCGAGCGTCGGAATGCGAGCCTTGGTCTTGGTCGCACGATCCACCGGCGGAGCGTTGAACCGGAATCCCGCGTCGAGCGATCGCAGCTGAGCGAGTGTCATCCGCTCGACGAGGCCGGTTCCGTCTGTCGTGCGATCGACTTTCGAGTCGTGAATCACCACGACTTCGCCGTCCGCCGATAGCCTGACGTCGAACTCCAGCCCATCGGCGCCGTCGGCGATGCCGAGTTGCATCGCCTCGAGCGTGTTCTCCGGCGCGCGCGCACATCCACCGCGGTGCGCGATCACCGGTCTTCGGTCGAGCTCGAGTAGAACGTTCAAGCGAATGTCATCCGCAAACGGGGCGCACGATTCTTCAGCGCCCCGTTTTCTGAGGGTGAACGTCGTCTAGAACGAGACCTGCAGTCGGGTCATTACAAGCCGGCCAATTTCACCGCCGCCCACAAACTCGACGTGCTTTTTGTTGAGAAGATTCGTGGCGTTCAGGGCCCACAACCCGCCCTTCAGTATCGCAGGCCGGAAGGAGAGCCCGGCGTCGAGTAGCTGGTAACGCTGGATGGTGCCGTTGATGAAGGAGTAAACCGGGAAGGATGCGACTCGCCTGAAGCGCAGTTCAGCGCTTACTCCTTTGGGGTCGTCGTTGAACCGGCCGGTGACGCTGGCCTTACTGCGGGGAGCATTGAGTGAAATGTCCTGGACGCCGCCGATCTCCGACCGTGGAAAGAAATCCTTGTTCACGTGCGACATGGTTCCACCGAGCGAGAAACGGTCGCCGATCAGCCATTCGGCGCCGAGGTCGGTTCCCCACACAGTGAGCTTTCCGAAGTTTCGGTACGTCACGATGATATCGGACGCGCTGGACAGCGGGTGATCGAAATTGACGACGCCGAGCGGAACCCCGGTGACGGTGGAGCTACCCGAGAGCCCGGCGAGCGCCGGTGCCGTGCCCGCCGCGACCGCCGCCGCCGTTGCTGGGTCAGTGACGGCCTGGAGTTGCGTCGTGAGATACGCCTGCAGCGTCGCCCGATCCATGAAGACGTTCGGCGTCTCGACAATCAGCGGTCCGACGAAGTTCCGCTTCCGATCGTGCCACCAGTCGATCGATAACCGCACCCTCTTAAAGATATCGGCTCGGTACCCAAGCTCGAACGTGCTGTTGGTCGTGGGAAGGATTGGTCCCACATCGCGTAGATCAGTCGGGGCGACGTCGACGAACGATCCGTTGCTTGTATTGAGAATGCGAAGCTGAGTCGAGACCTGTGCCGAGGTGGGCTGCAAGCTCCCCATGTAGGTCACCAGGTTGGGCGGGATTCCGGCGGCGATCAGCCTCGTCGCCGCGGCGGCTACCGCTGCCCTGTAGAGAAGCGACGCGTCTGCAGGAAGCTGGGTGGTGCAAGTGGGGCAGAACGGAGGAGGTACGCGCATGCACAGGGAACCGATGCCGCCTGTGCAGTCTCGCTTGAACGTAAACCCCGACGCCGGAACGCCGAGCGCGCGCACTCCGTAGAGCTGAGTGCCCGTCGCTGGAATACGTCCGGCGACCAGGTCCAGAAAAAGATTGTTGCTGGTCGGCGTGGAGAAGGCCCGATTGAACGTTGCGCGGACATTCTGGTTTTCGGTCGGCTTGAAGACGAGCGCGACGCGGGGCGAGAACACGTTCTTATCGAGGCGACTGTGGTTGTCCAGACGTGCCGCCGACACGAGGTCGAGCTTCGGGCCGAGGCGGGTGATCGAGTGGAGATATCCTCCGACTTCCGTGATGTCGTCGTCATCCTCGTTGCGGCCGTTGATCGTTCCGCCGGTCTTCGGAATCGTGTGCTGATAGTCGAGTCCATAGATGAAGCTTTGACGCAATCCCAGACCGACCCCGTGTTGAACCTGCCCGACGAACTGAGTGGATTTGTCGACAACTGGATCGAGCGTCCGGAGCAGGAACGAATTCCCGGCGTCACTCGTATTCACGAAAGCCTGCGCGAACAAGCGGCCCGTCCGGGCACGAAGTTGGTAGGTGCTGAACACCCAATCCCGCACCTGCGCCGGTCCTAGGCCTGTGGGCTCGACGGCGTTGCCGGCGGCAGCCCGCCCGTAGTTGAGGGTGATCTCGCTGGCCCGGGTCGGACGAAAGTCGACGCGCGCCTCGCCACCCTGGCGGCGGAGACGGAAGTCACGAGGCACCTGCTCCAGAGGATCGCGCTGCACGGGCCGCCAATCGTTGCCGCGGAAAGAATCGTAGGAGAGTTTGTAACCGAACCTTTCTCCAACAGCGCCCGCCGTGCGGAAGGCGCCCCGGAAAACGTCGCGCTCGCCACCGTCAATGGTGAGCGTCGATGCCCGCGACGTGAATGGGGATTTCGTAATTATGTGAAGCACACCGCCCGCGGCGTTCGGTCCATACAGTGCCGCGCCCGGCCCAAGCACGACCTCGATGCGCTCGATGTCCTCGTTGGTGGCCGGAATCAGATAAGGAATGTTGACCCGAAGCGAGGGTACGTATGCGAATCTGTTGTCGGTCAGGGTGAGCATGGCTCCCGAGAAAATGTTGTTGAATCCTCGGGCGACCACGTTGGCCTGCATCAATCCGCCCCGTGCGACGTCGATGCCCGGGAGTGTCGCGATGTGGTCTGTTACCGTAATCGATGGCCGCTCGGCGATTTCCTTTTCCGTTACGACCGAGACGGATGCCGGCGCGTCGAGAATTTTTTCCGGCGCGCGCGACGCTGTCGTCACGACCTGTTCGAGAATTGAGGGAATGGGGGACATAGTCACGTCTGCCGTGACGATGCCTGTTCCGACCTGAACCCCTTCGATTCGCTGCAACTGGTAGCCGATTCGGGCGGCGCTGAGGGAGAAAGCCCCTTCGGCGAGGTTCACGATGCGGAATTGGCCGCTGTCGTCCGTCGTCGCGCTCCCGGCCGTTCGGCCAGATACGCTCACCTCGACCCTTGCGCCGGCGATAGGCCGGCCGCTGGTCGCTTCGGTTACTCGACCGGTGATGGATCCGGATTGTGCCGCCGCGGGAACTGCCAAAAGCGTAAGACCCAGAACGATGAACAGACGTCGGAGCGGAGAAGCAGACATCAGCTACCTCGTGGTTGGGCGGTTCGCAGCCGCAGCAGGCATGGCAGTTCCGCACTACTGGTGTGCCCTTAGGTATGACGGCTGACCCCGTTGCGTCAAGACCGGGCGACTTACGCGCACGGCTGCGCACTCGGCCTATCCACCATGATCAGAAGGATTTCTCTGGCTCGCGCGGTCTCAAAAGCGTATGTTTGCGACGACTAGCCGGGATGGTCCTGTGAAACGTGTTTCACCGACTTGCCAGAAATTTTCCGCCAGCAGGTGTCGGACTGCGAGGCACATCACGCCTCGCTCGCCGATTCCCCGCCGGTTCGCTTACAGGCCGTGACGGGGCTTGGTGGTGAGCAGGAGAACTTCGCTGGCAGCGGCGCGCCCGGTACTTCCCGGTTGAGCGACCAGCCGGCGGCGGTAGATTCGATCGCGCCTCTTCGGGCCGCCCTCAGAGGCCGCTACGAGATCCAGCGAGAGATTGGGCAGGGCGCGTTCGCGACCGTCTATCTTGCGCGCGATTCCCGGCATGAGCGGCAGGTCGCATTAAAGGTTCTAAACGCCGATCCGACATCCGATGCCGGAGAGCTCCGCTTTATAAGAGAGATTCGCCTCCTCGCCGGGCTCCAGCATCCCAACATTCTCCCCCTCCACGATTCAGGCCACGTCGAGGCGCTCCTCTATTATGTGATGCCCTACGTCAGCGGGGAGACTCTGCGCGTGAGAATGAGTCGCGAGCGGTTACTCTCAATCGACGCGGCTGTGGGCATCGCACGGGAGTCGGCCGATGCGCTCGCTTGCGCGCATGGGCAGGGAATAATTCACCGCGACATCAAACCCGAGAACATTCTCCTGTCCGGGGGTCACGCAATCGTCGCCGACTTCGGAATCGCGCGCGCCATCGACGTCGCCGGCGTGCGCCAGCTCACGCGAACCGGACTGGGCGGGCCGGGAACACCGGCCTATATGAGCCCCGAGCAGTTGCTGGGCGACAACCCGCTCGACGGGCGGAGCGACATCTACAGCCTGGGTTGCGTGCTCTATGAAATGTTGACAGGGAAGCCACCGTTCGCGGGCAAGGAAGGCTTTGTGAAGAGATTCACGGAGCCGGCTCCGCTCCCGTCATCGTTGAGAAGAGAGGTCGAGCCTTGGCTCGATGCCGTCGTCGAGACGGCTCTGGCGAGGAATCCCGCCGATAGGTACGAGACCGCCGGCGAGATGGTGCGGGCGCTAAACGGGTACTCGTCCAGCGAACCGACAACACGTAGCGGCCGCGGCGCTTCGCAGCGGGCGTCGTCCGGCGCGGCGGGAAGAGTTGCCTACAACCCGGCCGCGGGGACTGCTCGAGTGGTGCGCGAGGTCGAGCAGGCGTCAATCGGCGTCCTTCCGTTCACCAACATGAGCAACAATCCGGAGAACGAGTACTTCTCCGATGGGATCACCGAGGAGATTCTCAACGCGCTTACCCGGATTCCCGCCCTCAAGGTTGCCGCGCGGTCGTCATCCTTCGCGCTCAAAGGGAAGTCGCTGGACATCAGCGAGATTGGAGAGCGGCTGAAAGTAAAGACGGTTCTCGAAGGCAGCGTGCGAAGAGTCGGTCAGCGGGTTCGAATCACCGCGCAGTTGATCAACGCGGCTGACGGCTACCATCTATGGTCGGAGCGGTACGACCGTGACGTGGAGGATGTGTTCGAGATCCAGGACGAGATCGCCCGCACGATCGTAGATCGCATGAAGGTAAAGCTGGGAACCGCCGAGTACGAGGCGTTGGGGAGAGGGCAGACGGAAAACGTCGAGGCCTATGAGTTGTACCTCCGCGGGCGGCATTGCTGGAACCGGTGGCAGTTATGGGGCATGATGGAGAAGGCGATTGGCTATTTCGAGGCAGCGCTGGCGAAAGACCCTGACTACGCGCTCGCTCATCACGGCCTGGCCGACGCGTACAGCACAATTGGACTCTACGCGTTCGCTCCCGCTACCGAGGTGATTCCCAAGGCGAAAGCGGCAGCATTTAAAGCAGTCGAGCTCGCGCCTGAACTGGCTGACGCGTGGACATCACTTGGATTCGTTCACATGCTGGACTGGGACTGGAAAGCGGCCGAATCGGCGCTGCTCAGGGCCATAGACATTAACCCGCGACAGTCGTCGGCGAGAACCGTGCACTCCTGGGTGCTGGCAATCGTCGGACGGCATTCCGAAGCGCTGGAAGAGGCTCGACGGGGGCGTGAGCTCGACCCGCAGTCGCGCAGCGGCCTCCCCGCTTTCGTTTGGTATCTCGGCCGCCAGTACGACGAAGCGATCGTCGAATGTGAGCTCGGGCTCGAAATCGATCCTACCTCGTTCCTGTCGCTGCTCATCCTGAGTCTGTCTTACGCGGGAAAGGGTCAGTACGACCAGGCCGTCCAGCACGCTGAGCGCGGGGTGAGCCTGGCCCCTGGTTCGGACTTCGTGCGCGCGGTGCTTGGCACGGTGTACGCCATGGCCGGGCAGCAGGAAGCGGCCCGAGTAATTCTCTCCGACCTGGTCGAGCGGTCCACGCGCAGTTATGTCTCGCCGATTCTTATGTCCTGGATCTTCGCAAATCTTCAGGCCCCGGACAGCGCGTTCGAGTGGCTCAGCAAGGCGTACGACGAGCGTACATGCACCCTCGGCTCCGGGATCGGCTACGCGATTTACGACGGAATCCGCGACGACCCGAGGTTCGGAGAACTGCTCCAAAAACTCGGCTTGAGCTGACCTTCGGGGTCTCCCGCTAAGCAGAACCTTCGGTCCCGCCTTCACTTACCTTGCGGTTACGGGATCTTTTTTTGTGCGCAGAAACCGTCGCGGCGGCATCCGCGCTTTCCAGCTGCGCGCTGTCCGCCCCCAGGTGCAAAAAAAGCGTGACCGCACTCGGTTGATTGCAGTCCTATAATCGATGCCCCCGACACTCGCCGTAGCGAAAAAAGCACAGTGGTTCAAGCACGCTGGAAAACTCGTAACCGTGGCCGCCTCGTCGGGTGCCGCGCTCGTTTCGATTTTTACTGCGCTCTACTCTTACGGCGTCATTGGCTCGTCGGAATCGCACCAGTCGATTGGGAACATGGGCGCCGCGTGGGTCGGCTTGCGTCCCGGCATCGACACCGCGTACGCGATTGGTGATACGGTTCACTATGCTGTAACCGTAACGGACAAGAACGGGAGCGTCCTCGTTGGGGCGCGCCCGGTCTGGACGACCGGTGATTCCAGCATTGCAACCGTATTCTCCGATGGATCAGTCATCGCCCAGGGTCCCGGAAAGACGGTGGTGAGTGTAGTTGTGGGCAAGTTGGTCGCCCGTGCGAAGGTCGTGGTGCGTCAGCGCGTTGCAAACGTTGAAGTCGGTCGGGCGACTGGTGACAGCCTGATAGTGTTGCCAGAAGGGGCACAGCTCCAGCTCCGGGCAATCGCCAAGGATGCACGCGGGCATGCGATTGCTGGCCCCGACGCGAGCTGGCACTTGGACGACAATAGCGTTGCTGCCCTCGACAGTAGCGGAATGCTGACCGGCCGCTCAGCTGGGCGCACCACTATAACCGCCAAGATTGAGGGCATCACCGGTCGCACAGGCGTGTCGGTAGTGACGCCCGCAACCGCGATTGCACTCGTGGCAGGGACCAACCAGCGCGCGCTGGCGGGCAAGATGCTGCCCCAGGCGGTCGTCGTTCGGGCTACGAATCGTCGGAGTGGCCCCGCTTCGGGCAAGAGGGTGAGCTTTCGCCTCACCGAGGGCCAGGGTTCGGTTGATCCGTCGTCGGCAGTAACCGATGCCGACGGTCGGGCTCGCACGAACTGGACGTTGGGTGAATATCCGGGACCGCAAACGCTGTTCGCGAGCGTCGAGAATGTCGACAGCGCGTTGGCGATTCTCGCCGAGGCGGACCCGGTGGCGAGCAACACACGGATGGTGGCGTTGACCGAGCGGGTGAGCGGGAAAGCGGGTGAGAAGCTGGCCGACTCGATCGCGATCCGGGTTACGGACTCAACAGGTCGGGTCTTGGCTGCCGTGCCGGTGCGCTGGACTGCAGTCGATGGTGGATCTGTAGAGTCTGCCTCACCGCGAACCGACTCGCTGGGTGTCGCAACCGCACGCTGGACCCTCGCCACAAAGACCGGAACCCAGCGTCTTCGGGCGCAATTGGGGAGCGGGGCGGCGCTCGGGATTCCGCCTGTTACGATCAGCGCGACGGCACTGGCCGGTGCGGCGACCGGGATCGTTGTCGTGAGCGGTGATGGTCAGCGCGGAGTTGCGGGGGCCGCCCTGCCCAGATCGATCGTGGTGCGCGTAGTGGACTTGAACGGGAGCGGCGTTGCGGATGCCGCGCTGTCCCTTGCCGCATCGGGCGGAATCCTGTCTGACACGGCTCTTGTTACGGACTCCGCTGGCATCGCCCGGACGCAATGGACAATGGGTCACTCGGCCGGCGACTATGCGCTGGCGATCCACCATGAAGGCCTCAAGAAACTCCTCAAGATCGTCGCCCGCGCTGCCCCGGCCGCCGTGGCGAACCTTGCCTTCGATGACATGCCGGGGGAGAAGCGCTCGCGGGACGCTGCGAAGCAAAAGAAACTCTTCGCTCTGGTAACGGACGTGTACGGGAATCCCGTTCCGGAGGCGAGGGTCAATTTCTCGACAAAGACTGGGACAGTAACCCCGACCAGGGCTGTGAGCGACGCTCGGGGCAGGGCTGCCCTGACCTGGAAGCTCGGGTCAAAGTCGGGTGAGCAAAAGCTGACCGGAGTGGTGCGCGGCTCCGACGTCAGGGGCGAGTACGTAGCGTTGGTCGGTGGCCGCGAACCATCGCTCGCCAAGCCGGCGCCTCTCAAGTCGGTCAGCGGCCGCGATGCAGCCGCCAAGCTTGTGGTCGCGAAGGTGACGGCCGGTCGTCAAACGGTGACGAAGACAGCCTCCCTAAAGTCCGCGTCGAAGTAGCCCTAGCCATCTGTTTGCATCGCTCTCGGGCGGACTTTCCGACTCAGCCGGAAGCCGCAATTGAGTCATTTTTTCCAGATCAACCCCTACTCGATATGCAGCTAGCTAACGCGCTGTAAATCAAATGGCTACATGAGGCAGTTAAAGTAACACAGTAGAAGAAGCCAAGCTCAGCAGTTACATTTTGATGGTCCCACCAGTCATGTTATTGTTAGCGCCCAGCTGATCAGTACCGGGCGCCTCCGACAACCGCAAACCCGCCTAAAGGCGGCGACGCAAAGCCCCGAGACTAAAGCGACGCGAAAGCGATCCGCCATGTCAGTCGAGCTACCGAAGAGGAGCCAATGAACGTACTACGCCTCACGCTCAGCTCAGCCGTAGGGACTCTCCTAACCCTTACGGCTACATTCCTGCCGGCCCCGGCTAGCGCCCAATTCACGGCGCAGGCGGGCCGGACGAGCTCGAGTGCTGTCGCGAATCAGCCTGACTCCATCCCGGCTGCAGACATCCGCTCCGGTGGCGCGCTCCCCGTTGACAGCGGCGACAGGCCACTCTACTCCCCATCCGGCGAAAGAGGCAGCGGACTCAGCGGCAAAGTGTTCGCGCGCTTCGTCATGCCCGAAGACTGGATATCCCTGGCCTCCCTGCCTGGCGCTCAGATGGCGAGCGCATCGGTCCAGGGCGGAAGCACCGCGGGCGTCGAAACTGTCTTTACCATGCGCTCTTTTGGACAGAAGGTCAGGGCCCTACTCAACGGCTACCGCCTGGGCTATTGGCCACAGGAAAAGGGCCGCCTGAGATCCGAGGCGTACAAGAACCCCGATGGCTTCATCGAGGTGACCCCAGAGAATGAAGACACCAGGGTGTCCGAGCATTTCCGGCTCCGCGACTTCATCTCGCACGGGCAAAACAACGTATGGCCCAAGTACGTCGTTCTGCGCGAGCCCCTGCTCGACAAGCTCGAGCTGGTCATCGAGGATCTGAATGATCACGGTGTCAACGCCGAGGGCATGCGTATTCGCTCCGGCTTCCGCACCCCGGCCCGCAACCAGGCCGTTCGTGGCGAGGGTAGTGCACGCGACAGCCGCCACCAGTTCGGCGACGCTGCCGACGTCTACATCGATCAGGTTGGCAACGGCAAAATGTCGGATCTGAATGGCGACGGCAGAGTGAGCTTCGCCGATGTCAAGCTGATCCTGGATGCGGTTGAGCGCGTAGAAGCTCGCTATCCGGAGCTCGTCGGCGGCACTGGTCTCTATGCGTATTCGGGCCGGAGCGGTCCTTTCGCTCACATCGACGTTCGCGGCGTCCGCGCCCGCTGGGTTCGCGGAGTTTACAGAAGCCGCTCGCGCCGTAGCGCCAAGTCGCGCAAGGCGTCTACGACGAAAGTCTCCGCCGCCAAGAGCGTCTCAGCATCACGCGGCAGAGTGGGAACCTCACCACAGTAAGCCTCCGCGGAGCTAGCGCTGCGCTCCCTTCAGCTCAATCCAGAAAGCTCCAGCTACCTGCCGAGCCAGTAGGTAGCCTTTACCTGGAATACGTTTGTCGGTCTGTCCCGGAATAGCGCCGACCTGTCTCGGCTGAAGTTGAAGTCGCCGAACTGGTCGAACCCCTCCCGTATCTGCGTCCACACAAAATAGAGCGTCGAGCCAGGACGATACTCCCAGCGAAGGACTCCTGTCCCGCGGAGCGAGCGGATATTGAAGTCCTGATTTCCGAAAGTGAACGCTGGTGAGCTTCCCGCCGGACCATCAGGGTCCACCGTGTAGCCGGTGATCGCCCCATCCCGATCCCTGTTGGTGATCACAGTGCTGCCGTTGTCGCGCCCATAAAAGATCATTCTGCGGGACTTCGGCTCCGCGAACTCCTTGAAGCTGCTGTATTTACCGCTGGCCAGAAACGGCTGCGCGAATAGCTGTAGCGTGAGGTTCGGAGTAAATGTCACGTTGGTGCGTGTGTCGACCGAAAACGTCCTCTGCTCCAACCGGCCGAACACGTACCGCGTGCCCGCGAATCCTGCCGGCGCGCTCGCGTCAGTGATTGCCGTCGCGTATTGCTGCGCCGTCAGATCGTGGTCGAACGACGGGGAAAGGCTGACGAGAATTCGGGAGGAGGGTTTGAACGTGACTGTCGGATAGAATGCCAGTCTTCCGCCCTCGGTATTGTCCACGGGCGTGCTGTACTGCACTTGGAGCTGCCCGACCATCCGAGACCGCGAATCTGTCCCGAAGTTGGCCGAGTACAGATTGTACCCGTAGTGGATGACGGTCGGCCCGCCTCTCGTGAGGCGCTCGTCGTAGTAGCTCGGGTGCCAGAGGCCGAAGATGCTGAAGTTCATGTAGTTCTTGAACGTCGCCTGCCAGTACACGTGGTAGTCCATGTCGTTGCGATCGCCTTCGTAGTTCACTTGCTGTTGAGCGCCAACGTTTGTCCAGATTGAGCGGTACCACGATCCTGGCGTCGTCCATTGCCGGACAAGGTTGCCGAGCATCCATTTGTAATCGGAACGAAAGAGCACCCCGAGGTCGTTGGCCTCGAACCCGGGGCTGCGCCAGTTCTGGGTCGTCTCCCACAGCCAATCGCCGGTCTCCTTTGATAGTCTTGCATAGAAACCGTAGCCGTAAAGATTCCGACGGGTCGGATCGAAGTCAGTCGAAAAAAGTCCGTCGCTGGTCTCGGTCCGCCCGGGACGCTGGTAGTACCGCGCGCTGGCGGTTTGCGCGCGCCGAATGGCGGCTGTATCTCCGCCAATATGGGTGAGCGCAGTCTGGACGTTGAATGCATACGCTCGTTTTGCCCAGTGATGGTCGAGGTCGAGCCCGACCGCCTGAGAATTGGAGCGGAGAAGCGACACCTCGTCAGGGTTTGAGAGAGCGCGGTTGACCATCGTGGTGATGGTTCCGATGCGCGTAGCACCTCCCCTGTAGTCCTTGCGTAGCCGAGCGATGAAATAGTTGGTTAGTGGCTCGATCTCCTGAGTTGCGTCGACGGGGCTACCAACCGGCCGGAACCTGGCTGTCTCTCTGTTCGTGACCGCATCCATCACACCCACGGTCAACCCGCTGCTCGTCCGTCCCGTAACCTTTCCGGCGCCGAGGATGGTGGTCGCGTCAGACGCATCCATGAAGTCCGACCTGCCGGACAAAAGACCGGCAAGCTGGGGTGAGCGCCCAATGCGGCGGGTATAGATGAGGCTCAGGCTCGACACGTTGCTGCAGAAGTAGCAGCTGATCCCCCCGGTCGAGAAATACTGGGAGTTCGAAACGAAGAACGGGCGGCGTTCCGAGAACGTCGTCTCGAACACCGAAAGGTTGACGACGGCGGGATCGACTTCCACCTGCCCGAAGTCTGGATTCGCGGTCGCATCGAGCGTCAGGTTCGACGTGAGGTTGATCTTAGCATCGCCGCCCACACGGTAAGTCATCTCGGAGGTCGAGTGATACGGATCACCTGGGCTGGCGCGTTCGAGCTTGTTCCGCGACGTCGCATAAGGGACGAGCTCGACCTGGCGAGGGCGGGAATTCACAGTAATTCCTTCCAGCGTACCGAAGTAGGCGGGGCCGCCGTACTCGTTGCTCCTCCAAAAGGCCCACATGTCGTATTCGTTGCGCCGATCGATCGTACGCCAGATCTGCATTCCCCAGACCTGCTGCACATCCCGTGAGAAGCGAAGCTGTGAGAAAGGGATGCGGAATTCCGCCGTCCACCCCAGTGAATCGATCGCGGTCGCTCCTTCCCAGACCGGGTCGTATGAATCGTCGCCGTTCTGATGGTCTCCCTTAACTCCATCAGGGTTCAGCTCAAACCAGGTGCGGCTGTTCTTGTCTCGAAACGTGTCGAAAACGACGGCAATCTTGTCGGAGGTGAGATTGTTATCGCCGTTCATGATCTGGTCGCGACGCGCCAGCGCCGAGCGGACCCCTTTGGCGCCCAACGAGTCATACATCCGCGCGCCGATGTAGATCGCGCCTGCATCGTAGAGAATTCGGAGCTCCGTCCTTTGGCTGGGTGGCTTCCCCTCGTCGGGGGTGGATTGCACGAACTCCGTTATTGGTGTAGCTCGGGCCCAGGCGGATTCATCGAGACGTCCGTCTATGGTGACTTCACCTTGACGAGCCGCTGCCTGCGCGACGGGTCGCGGGTCATTTTGCGAGCGAGTTGTCTGTTGGGCGGAAGCGTTTGCCGCGAGCGCGGCGAAAAGGCAGGATACGAGCGCGGTTCTAGCGACGCTGATTGACGGGCCAGCTAACATGGGAGCTCCGAGGCGGAAGCGGGTGTCATAGACGGACAGGCAGCCTATCGCGCAGCTTGGCGGCGCCGCGTTTCGATCCTTTAGACCGCCGATTGTACTAGATGGTTGGAACGCTGGCGGAGAGTTTGACTAAACGCTCACCTGCCGGAGACATTGTCTCTACGGGGCCATCTCGCGCCTAGTGTAGGCGTCGCTCAACTCGAGGAGCAGCCGAAAGCAGTGTCGAGAGATGAGCCTCGGCCCCGGTGAGACTTGCCCCGCCGGACCGGTAGCTGACGTGCCCGTCGGGGCGGATGATGTAGATCGCAAGCGACTCGACCCCCAGCATCGTCAGAATCTCACCCGTTGGATCGAGCAGTGCTGAGTCCGATCCTTCCCGAGCCAGGTGTCGGATGGTTAGAAGTCCCGGATACTTCTTCTCCAGCCCCACCCCTTCCACAGCATCCCACTCGGCCTCCGGGCCGCATAGGAGTATGTGGAAGCGCGGGCCACAGAGCTCTCGGTGAAGTCTGCTCGAGCTACCGCGAACAATCACGGGCGAGTCGGGAAATCGATCACCCGGTTGGGGACCGCCCTTGAGCACAGGCTTTCCCTCGGCGACAATTGGACTGGAGCGGTAACGAATCGCAAGCTGCGAAACGATCCGGAAACCGCGCGCCCGCCGCTTTCGGGACGCTATGATGCGGGGCAGGATCATCCCCATGAAAACGATCCTGATTGCCGACACTATTGGGTTCGCTTTGGCGAGTCGCGCAAAACTCCCAAACAGCCGATCGGTGTAACGCAGCAGGAACCGTCCAACCGGATGCCTCTCGGCTTCATAGGAATCGAGCAGGTAGTCACCGGCGACTCCGCGGATTGCGAGCGAAAGCTTCCAGCCGAGATTCCACGCATCCTGCAGGCCCGTGTTCATTCCCTGGCCTCCGGCGGGGCTGTGAACGTGCGCCGCGTCGCCGGCAAGAAAGAATCGGCCGGCACGGTAGTGCGTTGCCTGCCGGTGATGTAACCGGAAGTTGGCAAGCCAGTCGGGATCCCGAAGCTTGAGCGGTACCGAAACCGAGACGTTCGCGATTTCCTGCAACTCTTCGAGGGTCAGAACCGGCCGGTCCGTCGGATTGATTTCAGCTCCGACATCCGGCGGCGCGATACCAATCATCCTCCACGTCCGCGGCCGACCCAACGGAAAGAACGCGGCGAGACCACGGCGCCCGAAGAACAGGTTGAGCGCGTTCGGGGTGATTGGTCCGTCCACCTCAACGTCGCCCAGCACGAAAGTCTGCGGATATGCATCACCTTCGAATGGTATTCCGGCAGCCTTTCGAACAAAGCTGTGAGCGCCATCACACCCGGCGACATACGTAGCTCGAATGATCTCTTCGTGCCCGTCGAGGTGTTGCAAAGTGCACCTGACGCCGCTCGCTTCCGAAGACAGGGCAGTAACTTCAACCCCGCGCTCCACCCTCTGGCCGACCGCAGCCAGGTGCGCGTCGAGTACTGCCTCCGTCTCTGCCTGGGAGATAAACAGGATGTAGGGGAACTCGGTGTCGACGGCACCGATATCGTCGAACAGAACCAGAACGTTTCTTTTCGCGCTGACGTGGATAGCGATTCGCCGCGCGGTATTGCCGCGGCGTACGAGTGTGTCAACGATGCCGAGGTCCCGGAAAATCTCGAGGCTTCGGGCGTGGACTACGAGCGCGCGCGACTCGTGGGCGCGGTCGATCAGCCTGTCGACGATCCGCGTCCGAACTCCGAATGAGTTGAGGGATGCGGCGAGCATCAGACCGGTCGGACCAGCCCCCACTACCAGAACGTCCACTCCAGTAGTTTCGTTCATCGCCCTATAGCCATTGCGGTTGATCGCGACCACAATCATATGACCGTGCAACCAACATTGAAACTTCGAATCGTTTTTTGTCTGCTGGCAGGAACCGCAGCCCCAGCGGCAAGCCAGCAAGCGGGCGGGCCAATCTCGGTTCCCGCCGAGCCAGGAGAGACGCACCTCCGCAACATTCGGCAGCTCACCAACGGCGGCGAGAATGCGGAAGCTTACTTCAGCCGGGATGGCAAGCGCCTGATCTTCCAGAGCACGCGCGATGGAACGACCTGCGACCAGCAGTACGTCATGAACACCGACGGCTCCCACCTGCGGAGGGTCTCGAACGGTGCAGGCAAGACCACCTGTGGGTATTTCATGGATGGGGATCGGCGCATCATGTTCGCGTCGAGCGACGCCGTCCAGAAGGTTTGTCCGCCGCGTCCCGATGCATCGAAGGGGTACGTCTGGCGGCTCGATCCATTCGACATTTACACCGCGCGCGCAGACGGCTCCCGACGAAAGCGTCTCACGCGGTTTGGAGTATACACCGCCGAGGGAGTTGTCTCGCCCGACGGGCGAAAGATCGTCTTCACCTCGCTAAAAGGTGGCGACCTCGACATTTACGTCATGAACGTCGATGGAACTGACGTAAGGCAGCTCACCCATCAGCTCGGATATGATGGCGGCCCCTGGTGGTCTCCCGATGGCACGCAGATAGTCTATCGAGCGAACCATCCCGCGACGCCGACGGAAGTGAAGGCCTACACCGATCTTCTCGCGCAGCGGTTGGTCCGGCCGAACAAGATGGATCTCTGGGTAATGGACGCGGACGGAAGGAACCAGCGCCAAATCACCCGTCTTGGTGCCGCGAGCTTCGGTCCTTCATGGAGCGCCGACGGAAAGCGGATCATTTTTTCCTCCAATCATCACACCGATCCGAAACTCGGCAATTTCGATCTTTTTCTGATCAATCCGGACGGGACTGGACTTGAGCAACTGACGACGGCGCCGACCTTTGATGGATTTCCGATGTTCAGCCGGGACGGAAAGAAGGTCGTCTGGGCTTCGAACCGGCACGACGCCAACCCGCACGAAACGAACATATTCATCGCCGATTGGGTCAACTAACGGCCGGGCCTCTTGCGAGTCGCGTCACCGCCTATTTTCTTAAGTATTCCGCAGTGAAACTCTCCCGTGAAACCCTTGTTGCCATTGTGGTGTATGGAAGTCTCTGCTCGACTGGCTGAACGCAATTATTTTTGATCAACTAATGAAACGCATTGCCCTCCTTCTAGCACTCTTCGCAGGTCTGGCGACGACCTCTGCCGCCCGCTCCCAGCAGCCGACGGTTAAATCACCATCTCCCGGCAAGCAAACGGTCCAGCATGACGATTCGGTCAAGCTCAAGCCGTCGCCGGAGTTACAGAAATCACTGGATGATCTCGCCGCGGCAGTCCAGGCGCTCGCCCTTCGAATCGCCTCCGATCCCGAGCTCAAAGCAGCAGCGATGAAAGTCGCATCGGGCTTCGTGAACACCGCGCAACAGGTCGTCACCGAACAGTCGGTCGTTCTGCAGGACGCGCTCAAGACAGCCGCTGAGCGCATCGCCGCAGCCCAGTCGGTTCAGCACGAGCGCACCAAGAAACCCTAGGGAAATTTCCCCTAACGCTCGCCACGCCGCGGCTGGAGCGATTCTAGGGACGCTCGTCGCAGTCGGTGCGCACGTCCTTGGCGTACAACAGCTTCTCCGCAGGCCCGACCTCGTCCTTTACATTCCCGCGGCTCTCGCGGGCGCGGTTCTGGGAGCGAGCCGCCTTCGCCCACTAATCTGGATTTCGGCAGCCGTCGTCGCGCTCCTTTGCGTTGCGGTAGCCTACACCCCGCTGATCTCGACTCTCGCCAACCCGCTGATCAGGCGGGACCCACTCCCCGCTCGAGTCGATGCGATCGCGGTACTGGCGGCGGGATTCACAGCTGACGGCATGATGCGCAGCGAGACTCTCGACAGACTCCTTACTGGTCTCAACCTCGCCCGGCGCGGCCTCGCGCGCACAGTGCTCGTTTCGCGGGAACGGAGCGAGTATCGAGGGAAAGTCATTTCTGATTCAGCGGATCAGGAAAGCCTTCTCGCCCTCGCCAAGCCGTCCGCTCAAATAATCTTTGTCGATTCCGTTTTCAACACGCGCACCGAAGCGCTGAGAATGAGAGCCATTGCTCAGGCTCGCGGATGGTCGACACTGGCTGTCGTGACATCCCCGCTGCACACGAGAAGGGCGTGTGCTACTTTCGAGGCGGTGGGCCTGAAAGTCGTCTGCGTTCCGGCCGACTTGCACGAATCGGGACTTCACGAGGGCAGCATTGCCCAGGATCGCTTGCGTGCATTTCGGTCGTGGTTGTACGAGACCTTCGCCAGCTCCTCCTCCAAGAGGCGCGGCTGGATTCGCTGACGCCTCAACGTGACTATTCCGAGGAAATCGTGAAATGACGTCCAGTGTCCCGGACTCCACCGCATCTAGCCTGACGAGGGCGCATCCACTGGACAACGCGCAGGGGATCTGGAAAGTGATCACCGCGTCGTCAGTCGGCACGATGATCGAGTGGTACGACTTTTACATCTTCGGAAGCCTGGCGGCGATCATCTCGACGCAGTTTTTCCCAGGCAGTAGCCCGACTGCCGCTTTCCTTAAAACACTCGCGACGTTCGCCGTCGGCTTCGCGGTCAGGCCACTCGGGGCACTGGTCTTTGGCCGAATTGGAGATCTCACCGGCAGGAAATTCGCGTTCCTCGCGACTTTGCTGATAATGGGTGGATCGACGGCGGCCATTGGGTTCTTGCCGGGATATGCGAGAATCGGCCTCGCTGCACCGATCATCCTGGTCATTCTTCGCCTGTTGCAGGGTCTGGCGCTGGGTGGCGAGTACGGCGGCGCTGCTGTGTACGTTGCCGAGCACGCGCCGGACGGCCGTCGCGGGTTCTACACCAGCTTCATTCAGACCACAGCGACGCTAGGGCTCTTTCTCTCTCTGGCGGTCATTCTGATTGTCCGTGCAGTAGTCGGAGAAGAGGCGTTCAAGGTGTGGGGTTGGCGGATTCCTTTCGTGATCTCGCTCCTCCTCGTGGGGATCTCATACTACATACGGATGCGGCTGCGTGAGTCGCCACTATTCAGCGTCCTCAAGGAGACCGGGAAGACTTCGCAAGCGCCGATTCAGGAGAGTTTCGGGACTTGGGCGCGGTGGAAGGTTTTCCTGATCGTGCTCTTCGGCGCGACGGCGGGGCAGGCGGTGGTATGGTACACCGGACAGTTTTACGCGCTGCTATTTCTTCAAACTGTCCTCAAAGTCCCCCTGGTCACGTCGTACGTTGTCGTTGCTGTCGCACTGATTCTTGGCGCACCGCTGTTCATTTTCTTCGGGAGCCTCTCCGACAGGATCGGGCGCAAGAAGATTATGATGGCCGGGAATCTTCTCGCTGCTCTTCTCTATGTCCCGATATACCACGCCATGAAGCTCTACTCGAATCCAGTGAACCCGGTCGCTCTTACGGCGCTCGTGTTCGTTCAGGTGGTGTTCGTAACCATGGTGTATGGTCCCATTGCGGCATTTCTGGTCGAGGCATTTCCGGCAAGGATTCGCTACACCTCCATGTCGCTGCCTTATCATTTCGGCAATGGGTGGTTCGGAGGATTCCTTCCGATCATCGCTACGGGTCTCGTCGCGCGGACCGGCAATATTTACGCGGGATTGGCGTTCCCGATCGTCGTTGCGTTGATCACGTTTGTGGTGGGCTCGATCATGCTGCGTGACCAGCACAACGAGAGCATTTGGGCCGAGGTCCACAAAGGCAGCAGTCCCAGGACCAGCTCCGCCGTCCGGGCTTGATCCTGGAGACGCACAGATGATGGCGCTTGCCGCGGCAGTGCTGTTGGTAGTCGCGCAGAGCCGCGACTCGCTCGTCGAGAAAATCAGCTCGCGGATCGCGCAGGAGCCCGGCGTTCAGGTCGGTCTTGCCTACGTGGATCTCGCTTCCGGCGATACGCTCTTTATCAACGCCGACGCAAGCTTCCACGCCGCCAGCACAATGAAAGTGCCAGTGATGATCGAGCTCTTCCGGCGAGCGTCCACCGGCTCCTTTGCCATGAACCAGGGGCTAATGCTGGTCAACCAATTCGCTTCGATCGTCGACGGCTCGCTATACGCCCTCGACCCGACGTCGGACAGCGACACGACCCTGTACCATCGCATTGGCGATCGCGTCTCGGTCGATACGCTGCTGCGACTGATGATCACTCGGTCCAGCAACTTCGCCACCAACACGTTGATCACCCTGGTCGGCGCGGATAACGTGAACAGGACAATGCGTGCGTTTGGGGCAAACCGCATCCAGGTGCTACGCGGAGTCGAGGACGGGAAAGCCTTCGAGAAGGGTCTCAACAACTCGGCTACGGCGCGCGACCTCGCCATCATTCTCCGCACGATCGAAGAAGGTCGGGCTGCTTCGCCCGCCGCAACACGCGCGATGCTTGAAATACTTCTGGCGCAGGAGTTCAACGAGAAGATTCCTGCCGGGTTGCCGCCGGGGACCCGCGTCGCTCACAAGACTGGGGAGATCACTGCCGTTTCCCACGATGCGGCAATCGTGTATCCGCCCGGAAAAAGACCCTACGTGCTGGTGGTGATGACACGCGGAATCGCCGACGGGAATAGATCCAGCAAACTGATCGCTGACCTGTCGAGAATCGTTTACGAGCACAGCACTTTCAAATCAGGACCTACCCTTCGGCAATGAAAATCGCTTTTCTGGGACTCGGCGACATCGGGACACTGATGGCAGCGCACCTTGCGCGCGCCCCATTCGATCTTGTGGTCTGGAATCGTACGCACGGCAAAGCTGAGGCATTCGCGCGCGAGCACAAGGCTCGGGTCGCAGCGACTCCGGCCGAAGCCGTGAAGAACGCGGATGTCATCATCACCTGCCTCCCGTCATCCATCGAAGTAGAGGCGGTCCTTCACGGTGAGAACGGAATGCTCGCTTCACTGCGCGCAGGAGCTGTTCTGGTCGACTGCACTTCGGGCGATCCACCCACGTCTCGTTCGATCTCAGCGGAGCTCTCTCACCGGGGCGTCAGTTTCATCGACGCTCCTGTCAGCGGTGGAACTACCGCCGCCAAGTCAGGAACGCTGACCGTGATGTGGGGCGGCGATTCCGCGGTGTTCGAGCGCGTACGGCCGGTCATCGAAGCTTTCGGGAAGAAAATCGTACACGCCGGTCCGGTCGGCGCGGGTGATGCAATCAAGGCGGTGAACCAGGCACTTCTCGCCGTTCACATCCTCTCGACCGCTGAAGGCCTCGCTGTACTGGTAAGAGCAGGCATAGATCCGAAAGTCGCACTCGAAGTCATCAACGCCTCGAGCGGTCGGTCCAACAGCTCGGAGAATCTGATTCCGCAACGCGTGCTGACCCGTGCTTTTCCCCGGACTTTTCGACTGGCTTTGCTCGATAAGGACATAGGGATCGCGGCAGTGCTGGCTGAAGATCTCCACGTTCGAACTCCGCTGATCTCGCTCACCGCCGAGCGTTTTCACGAAGCGCATGAAAGGCTCGGCGAAGAGGCGGATCATGTCGAAGCAGTCAAAATGGTCGAGCAAGAGAACGATGTCGAAATCAGCTGAAGGCGTCGGCATCGTCTTCAATTAGCGCCTCCTCGGCCCCATATTTGTGCACCGATGACTACTAAAAACACGACGGTCCTCGACGCCAGGGCCGTCGAGCGCACGCTGAAGCGCATGTCGGTGGAGATCGTCGAGCTCAATGGCGGGACGGATGATCTGATCATCGTCGGAATTCAGCGCCGCGGCGTACAGCTCGCAGACCGTCTCGTTCGCATGATTGAAGGCGGGGAAGGAGTCACACTTCCTCAGGGCTCTCTCGACATCACGCTCTACCGCGATGACCTCCAGACCATCGGGCCCCGGCCCGTGGTAGGTCCGACATATCTTCCCTGGGATCTCGACAACAAGCACGTCGTGATCGTGGATGATGTGCTGTATACCGGCCGCACCGTTCGCGCGGCACTCGACGAGCTCGCGGATTTCGGCCGTCCCGCGTCCATATCCCTTGCCGTCCTCATCGATCGCGGTGGAAGGGAGCTGCCGATTCACGCCGACGTGGTCGGCAAGAAGATCGAAGTCGGCTCGGACGAGCGCGTCGATGTGATGGTAGCAGAGCTCGACGAACGCACCGAGGTCGTGATAGTGCCCAAATCAGCTGCGTGACGAGGACACTCGGCAAGGATCTACTCGGCCTCGAGTCTCTGACTGGCGACCAGATTCGCCTCATTCTCGACACCGCGGAGCCGTTCAAGGAGATAAGCGAGCGGGCGATCAAGAAGGTTCCCGCGCTGCGAGGCTCCACCATCGTCAACCTCTTCTTCGAGAACTCCACCCGCACCCGGATTTCCTTCGAGTTCGCCGAGAAGAGACTGTCGGCGGATACCGTGAACGTCTCGGCTTCAGGCTCCAGTGTTTCGAAAGGAGAGACGCTGGTTGACACTGCCAGGAATCTCGAGGCAATGCGGATCGACATGGTGGTGATCCGCCACTCGGCTTCTGGCGCGGCGCACTTTCTCGCCAACCGAATCGAGTCGAACGTCATCAACGCCGGCGACGGAACGCACGAGCATCCGACTCAGGGCTTGCTCGACATTCTCACTCTGCGTGATCGGTTCGGCGATTTGAAGGGACGACGTGTCTGTATCTGCGGTGACATCCTTCACTCCCGAGTCGCCCGGTCGAACATTTGGGGGCTCACCAAGCTTGGCGCCGAAGTGGCCGTGTGTGGCCCTCGTTCGCTCCTCCCCAATGCAATCGACGAATTTGGAGTACGGATTTTCGACAGAGTGGAAGAAGCAATCGAATGGGCGGAAGCGCTGAACGTCCTTCGCCTTCAATTCGAGCGAATGACAGCCGGATATATCCCGTCAGCTCGGGAATACAATCGGGTCTTCGGGATTTCGCGTGAGCGACTGGATCGCGCGCCACGCGACATCCTCATTCTCCATCCAGGACCGATGAACCGTGGCGTCGAGATAGACTCAGATGTCGCTGACGGGCCACACAGCGTGATTCTGGATCAGGTTACGAACGGCGTCGCGATTCGGATGGCGGTGCTATATCTCCTCGCCGGCGGAAAGCCGGAGCTCGCAGAAGCCGCTAAGGGTGGCAGCAGCCGAGGACGAGGGGAACGCGAATGAAGCCGCTGCTTCTGAAGGGCGGAAAGCTCGTCGATCCCTCGCAGCGCCTGAATAAGATCGGCGATTTGTTGATCGCTGATGGGAAGGTCGCGGCAGTAGGAGGCTCGATCACTGGCCCCGAAGACGCCGAGATCGTGAGTTGTGACGGGCTCATCGTGTCGCCCGGCTTCATTGATGTGCATTGCCATCTTCGCGAGCCGGGCCGAGAAGATGTCGAGACCATTGCAACTGGTGCGCGCGCTGCAGCGGCTGGAGGATTTACGGCGGTTTGCGCGATGCCGAATACGGATCCTGTCACCGACAATCAGGCCGCGGTCGGATTCATTGTGAGGCAGGCACAACGCGCCGCAGCCGCGCGCGTGTATCCAATCGGCGCGATCTCGGTTCGGCAGGAGGGAATGGCGCTGGCGGAGTTCGGTGAGATGGTGGGCGCCGGCGCGGTTGCAGTCAGCGATGACGGAAGGCCGGTGGCCTCCGCCCAGTTGATGCGAACGGCGCTCGAGTACGCGCGAACCTTCAAGATCCCCGTCATTGATCACTGCGAGGAGCCAACGCTCTCAGCTGGCGGATCGATGAACGAAGGGATTGTGAGCGCGCAGCTCGGGCTCAAGGGGATTCCCGCCGAGGCTGAGGAGATCATGGTGATCCGCGACATACTGCTCGCGCGGCTGACCGGCGGTCACGTTCACCTCGCGCACATGAGCACCAAAGGATCGGTCGAGTTGATTCGGTGGGGGAAAGACCGGGGAATCAGGGTGACCGCCGAAGTCTGTCCGCACCATCTCTCTCTCACCGAGGAGAGCGTGCGCGGTTACGACACCAATGCGAAGATGAATCCGCCGCTCCGGACGGCGAAGGATGTCGAAGCGTTGCGCGAAGCGGTGAAGGACGGAACGATCGATCTGATCGCCACCGACCACGCGCCGCATCACTACGACGAGAAGGAGCGCGAGTTTGCAGACGCGCCTAACGGAATCGTCGGCCTGGAGACGGCGCTCGCGGTAGTCGTCACGAACCTTGTCGAAAAGGGCGATCTCAGCTTTCCGGATCTCGTCGACAGAATGGCGTGCACGCCGGCCCGAATCTTCAATTTGCCGGGCGGTTCGCTCAAACGCGACGCCGTCGCAGATGTCACTGTCTTCAATCCTTCCGAGCGTTGGAAGGTGGACCCCTCAACTTTCCTGTCCAAGGGGCGCAACAGCCCTTATACGGGAATGACCCTCGTTGGACGTGCCGCTTGTACTATTGTAGCGGGGTCAATCGTCTATCGATCGGGTAATTCCGGCTCCGGCCGGGAGAGCAAGAAACGAACAAGGGGATGAAGCACGATGGCTGAGAAGGAGCCGGTCTCGCTGGACGCGCTGAACGGACTGCTCAAAGAGCGCCAGAGATACGAGGAGTGGCTTGCCGCGCTCGAAGCGAAGCGCACGAGCACTTCCGAATCCGTGTACCAGCGAGTTCAGGCGGATTACCAGACGCGCCTTCGCGAGGTCTCCGGCAAGCTCGCTGAGCGGGCTGGCGAGCTGCGCGAGAACATCGACGCGCTGACTTCGAAGCTCGAAGATGTTTCACGCCAGGAAAACCAACAGCGCGAGGCGCGGCAGGAAGCCGAGTTGCGGGCGGCCGTTGGCGAGTACACCGACAAACAATGGAAGGAGATCGGCGGCGCCTGGGACAAGGAGCTCGCCCGACTCGTCAAGGACAAGAACTCGCTCGAGGCGCAGCTCAACGAGCTGAATCGCATCTTCGCCATGAGTGTAAAGGAAGCGGCGGCTGCCGCGATGGAAAGACCGGGCTCTCAGGACGGCACTCGACCGCCGATCTCACCGGTCGTGCCGCGCCCGGCGATTGCTGAGCCGACGACTTCGAATCCACCTGCCAGAGCAGAGCAGTCTCCGGCACAACGAACGCAAACCCCGGCACCCGGCACGCAGGCCACCCGCTCACCTTTCGACCAGTTCCCGGTTCTTCGTCCGGGCGAGGGATCGAGCTCGCCTCCGGCCGGCAGGACCGCTGTCGCCACGCCCCCCTCGGTTCCAAAGAGCGGCGGCGCGCCCGACCCGCGATCCGAGCAGCACAAAACGCTCAAGTGCCCCGAATGCGGAGCCGCAAATTACCCGACGGAATGGTACTGCGAGCGATGCGGTGGTGAGTTGGCCACGATGTAAAAAAAAATGGGCGCCTTCAGGCGCCCATTTGATTTTGCGGCGGGTTTATTTGATGGCTTTCGCCATGCGGCTCTTGTGCCTGGCAGCGGCGTTCTTGTGGATCAGTCCTTTGCGCGAAGCGCGGTCGAGAAGCTTGACCGCGGCTAGCCTCTCCTCGGCGTTTCCGCCCGCAGAGGCGCGTTTGAGCGCGGTGCGAAGCGCGGATTTCTGGGCGCGATTGCGGATCGCAGCTGCACGAGATTTCCGCATGTTCTTTTTCGCTGAAGCAAGATTGGGCACTAACTGATCTCCGGGATTTTTGGCAGTGAGGTAGTCGAGAAATTTGCCGCTCGCATTGACGTATGTCAAGTTGTCCCACGGGTTTAGAACGGCTAACTTCTACGCGCGAATCACTCCAACCCGGACATCTTGGACAAGTTTCAGAATTTCATTCTCATCGCGCCGGTATTGCTGTTCTCAATGGTCGCGCATGAGTACGCGCACGGCTACGCCGCGCTAAAGCAGGGAGACGCCACGGCCTATTCCCTCGGCCGCCTGACCTGGAATCCGATTCCGCACATTGACTTGTTCATGACGATCCTGCTGCCGCTCCTGACGTACTTCACTACTGGGATTGCATTCGGCGGGGCCAAACCCGTTCCGGTGATACCGCGCAACTACCGGAACTACAAACGCGGCGACATCATCGTTTCGCTCGCCGGAGTGGCTACGAACTTTCTGATTGCGATTGCCTGCATACCGTTAATTATCCTCGTCGGTTTGATCGGCCGGTCCTTTCCTGCACTCTACGACACGGGCGCGTTGCTGCAGTCAATGTTGCGTTATGGAGTACTGATCAACCTGGCTCTCGCGGCGTTCAATCTGATTCCGATTCCGCCACTGGACGGTTCTCACGTCTTCAAGTACATCCTGCCCCCAGCCTGGGCGCTCAACTATCAGCGACTCGGCGCACAGGGATTGCTGATACTATTCCTCCTTATCAGCTTCGGAGGGCCCGTGCTGAATCT
>Ga0184605_10000079_pt1 | contig 26429 bp, 28 predicted proteins | sample PLM0_30_coex_FD_132995 | JGI IMG/M metagenome (GOLD analysis project Ga0184605, IMG submission 132995) | Groundwater sediment microbial communities from an aquifer in East River, Colorado, USA - PLM0_30_coex | ecosystem: Environmental > Terrestrial > Soil > Riparian zone | place: USA: East... | reverse complement strand
TTACACTTTTCTTGAAATTGAGGAAATCTCACATTATCTGAATTTGACTGTTTTTGTTGTTGCAGTATTTCTTCATTTGTTACTGCCTTTACACTCTGGCATCCTAATACTATCAATGCAGTTATCGATAATGCAATAACAATAATTTTATTTTTTAGTGTTCTCATTTCTTTTTTTACCTTATCTCCTCTGTATATTTAACAACCCATATTAAATAATAGTCCCTTCTTCAATGTTTTGCCGTTATCATTACTTGCTCTGAATACTGATTCTCTTAGGAAGAAGGATAAAAATTTTGGTTTTGTTGATTCTCGTTTGTAAGAAAAGGTTAGTAATCTATGGACACACATTATCCTTCCATCCTCATCCACTTCTGCTACCAATAATTCCATTCAGAGATTATATCAAAGACAGGTAATTTTCACTATTTGGCTTAATACCGTAATGGATATAGGAGTCGACTATGATAAACAACTTAGCACGAACGTTATATTATTGTGTACATATATTATCGTGTGCTATGTGCTAAAAAATGACCTGCTGCAAATAATGAAATCAAGAGGAATCAATGATCATGATCTTGCTGCTGTTATTATCCACCAGCAGAAAAAGCGGAAAGAGTCGAAGAACCAAACAAAGAGATCGTGTGAACAATCACTAGAAAAAATAAAAAAGGTAGATAATTGATTTGCGCCAAATGGCATGACCCATAAAGACATAACGCGATGACGCTCTCATATTGTAGAATTTGATAAACTCTACGTCTAGCCCTATATAGCTTGATTGCTGCATGGAGACTGTATCATAGAAATGGATTTATTGATCTTCACTACACAATGATAATTATAGAGCAGATATATTATGAAAAAGAAACTAAAGCTATATTATAAGTAAATCATAAATGCGTAGTTATGGATTCTAGATTAAAATGAAGCTCAGAAAGATAGTAGAAACCTGCATCTACTCTTCTAACTTAGAAGCTATGAAGGATTTTTACACTAAAAGCATAGGACTTGAGTTCATTTCAGAAGAGAAAGGTAGACATGTTTTCCTTAAGGCAGGAAAAAGTATGCTTTTGATTTTTAATCCTGAAAAGACGATAATTAAAAATGATAATAGTATATTTCCTGTTCATGGTACAATGACTCCGCCTGCTATTATTCATTTTGCATTTGAAATTGAAAAAGAAGATTATGAGGATTCAAAAAACATGTTAAAACAAAATGGAATCTATATAGAAAAGGAAGTGAGTTGGGCAAAGCAAAAAGAAGAATCCAGTAAGTCAATATATTTTCGAGATCCTGCAGGTAATCTTGTGGAATTTGTTACTAAGTACAACTGGCCAATCGAAGACTGATTAGCTTTAAGCTGAATGTTTTCACGATCCTTCTTTGGGAACAAAGCAAACTCTTGGAGCATCTAAAGATAGAATATGTATTATTTCAGGTGTGACTTAGGCTGGAAAATAAGTAGACATTTGTTAAAAATCTTTTTCACATGACTCAGAACAAGGTCAAATTACTATTATTCCTACAACATTCTTTATCATACCGTTCTTCATTAGGTATGAAACCTGGAACCAACGACAACAATAACCTAGCCTCTTCCTTGACAAGTATAGCATATTCGAATTGCTTCCTGCAGACACGCAGATTACGTTTTTAACTGGGCTTACAGGATTTAGACAAAAATATGATCCAAGTTCTTGGATATGCAGCTCAGCAGGCAAAAGCGCCTCTTAGTCGATACTCTTTTGAAAGAAGGGAGCCTGGTGATTATGATGTCGTGATTGACATTCAGTATTGCGGGATTTGCCATTCAGACATACATCAGGTGAATGACGAGTGGGGAGGATCCACATTCCCTATGGTTCCAGGACACGAGATCGCAGGCGTAGTAATGGGAGTTGGTGCAAAGGTGACTCGCTATAAAGTGGGCGACAGAGTGGGCGTCGGTTGCTTCGTCGATTCTTGCCGCAAGTGCGACCCTTGCCTTGAAGGACTTGAGCAGTATTGTAAAGAGGGGCCGACTTTGACTTACAATGCAGTAGAAAGAGATGGACAAACTCGAACTCAAGGAGGCTATTCGAACAAAATCGTAGTAGATGAAAACTACGTCCTTCGGATTCCTGACAACCTTACTCTGGAACGCGCAGCACCGCTTCTCTGCGCCGGTATCACGATGTATTCTCCTCTTATGCATTGGAAAGCCGGTCCTGGAAAGAAAGTCAGCATAGTCGGTCTCGGTGGCTTGGGTCACATGGGAGTAAAAATAGCGCACGCACTAGGTGCAGAAGTCAGCGTCTTAAGCCACTCGCCTAAAAAACAAGACGAAAGCAAAAAGATGGGAGCAGATAAGTTCTATGCTACATCGGATCCGGAGACTTTCAAGAGCCTCAAAGGGTATTTTGATCTAATCATCAACACACTTTCTGTAGAGATTGATTGGAACCGTTACCTGAATCTGCTGGCTCTTGATGGGACTATGGTCCTAGTCGGGATTCCGGAGAATGAAACTCCACTTGGCTCGTCCTCGCTTATCAATGCTCGTCGCAGTCTTTCAGGCTCTACGATCGGTGGAATACGAGAGACCCAGGAGATGCTTGATTTCTGTAATAAACATAACATCGCCTGCGATATAGAACTTATTCCGATCAAAACGGCGAATGAGGCTTACCGGCGGGTCCTGAATAGTGATGTTCGGTACCGGTTTGTTATTGATACTAAGTCAATCGCTTGATAAAAAAAATAGAACCGAGGCAGGAAGAAACCCTTTTCTGTTGGTATGCCAATGAAGGATTATGAAAATCGTTAATGCTACTTCCGAGACTCCAGGCATGACTAGAGAAGAGGTCGAGAGATTCCTTGAAAGTAAATTAAATTTGCAGTTGGCTACCAACGATGAACAAGGTGAGCCCAATATCCAACCAGTCTGGTTTTACTATGATAAAACCGGAGAAAAACTCTCTATAACCACATCTAAATTAGCCAAGAAAACTCAAACCTCCGAAATAAACCTATTGTTTATTTTTCCATAGATGACGAGAATCTTCCCTATAAGGGAGTCAAAGGTAAAGGTATTGCTTCTATATTAGAAGATCCAACTAGAACTGCTCCACAAGCAGATAGAATTAGTATGAAGTACCTTGGTACACTCGATCACCCAATAGCAAAAATGATATCAGATCGTTCAAAGAAGGGAGAAGTTGTAGTTGTTGAAATTAGCCCAAAGTTCTTTTCTACATGGGATTATGGTAAAACGCAGCCATGACTTACTACCAAGGTCAGGCGAACTGATATATCTTATCTATCATACTCTTCCCTTCTTATCGTCAATCTTAAGCATTAGTTTGAGAATTAAAATAAATATTATCTATACATTTATGGCAAGTTGGTAGGGGAGGCCGCTTGATTCGTTTCCATCCGCCATATAATCATCCTCAATTCTCCCCCTTCTTGTTTTCTTGCTTGATACACGTGTTAGCTATAGATAGTGTACTTCCTGTATACATGTAGGTATATACTAGATACTAGGCTAATTAGATACACAAACTAAGCGATTAGTTTTTATCATCTTTGAAATTAATTACTCTATGCATCCCATCACAAAATGGTTTATTCCGTGAAGCACCACATCTACAAAGAGTATAATGTTCTTTCGAGGCTCCATCTCCAAATTGTAAGTTATCTCCTATAAGTTCTACACCACCGGTAATAATGTAAGGTCCCTCTTTAGAAACCGTAACCATTGGCTTTCTTTCGTTTTGGTCTTTATACTCGACACCATCAATTGAATAACTAAGTGCACCAGAAGGACATTTTCTGATGGTATTGATTGATTCTTCTAATGTTGCGGCCTCAGGGTCAATCCATGGTCTTGCATCGAATTTGAAGACTGATGGTAAATTATTTACACATTCCGCAGCATGAGAACAAATTTTTCTATTATCATGGATTATTATTTTTTTGCCAGCATAAGTTTTCCTCTTGTCTTTGACTATATGACCAGTTTCAGTAACCTCCGTATCATTATTTAAGAACCGGATTATTCCGTGTGTACCATCACAGAAAGGTTTATTCTTTGATGCTCCGCACCTACATAATGCGATTCCACGTATAGTCGAAAGAGACTCCCCATTTGAGTTCCGAAGGTTTTCAACAACCTTTGGTTCCATTTCATTTATGAGGTAATAGGGCCCATTAGGAAGTGTCAAGATCTTTGGCTTTTCCTTTAGTTTGTCTTGTTGTTGTTCTACCTTGTTTGTCTCCACTTATGATTATCTCTCCACTTCTTAATCAATAATCGCATTTAACCATATCCTATCATCAACTGATATTTCATAAATAATTTGTCAATAATAGATTTCCATGTTTCACTTGTTTGAAAGATCTTTTAATTGTATGTCTGGTTGCTTTGAAATGTTCTGTGAGTATTTTTCGACGAGCCACCACATCCAACCAGTCATGTACAAGCCTTGATGTTATTGATCAGAATGTCTATGCCTAAAGGATAATGTTTGAGAACGGCTATACTGGCGGCAGCTCTTCCAGCTGTAACGGGTTGGTTGGACTTATTGCTCTATCTGAAAGTAGTTGCACATGGCACAAGGTATTGTAGATAGGTGTTTTAATAGATAAGATGTTTTTAAGGCACTTGCGAAGGGTGGAATTCAAGAGGGTGGTTTTATTTCCACGCCATATTTAGATGCTAATGTAGCATTAGATAAAGACTGTTCAGTCAGTCACTCACTATCACTGCTGATAGATTAAACTGTTTATTAATTTCTAAAAAAGAATGCTGAGAATAATAGTAATACCTGCCAGGCGAAACAATAGATAGATATGTTCAAGATAACAAAATACAAAATCTGTGTTGCCGGAATGCTACTAGGAATAGGACTTATCAGCTTACTTCCCTTTATGGGTCTAACATGCAGATGGTGTACAGGTAGCGGTTAGAAAGTGGTAACTAATGTCTGGTATCAAAAGGGGCTAGATCATTCCTCATGTGGGTAAGAGACTAGAGGATGACAATCCCCTTGATCGAAATAAGTGAACAAGAATGGAGGGAAGATAGTAACTCGAAAACATTTTATGAACTCCAAGGGCTAATAAATCAGAAGGAAAAAATGGAGGCCTCTTATCGCGGGATATTTCCTAACGTAGATCCATATCTTGTGCATGAATTGGTTTTGCGTATGTATCATGATCCAGTAAAAAATAAAAACAAAGGACCAATGTATACTGTAGAGGTCTTTACAGAAAAGGGAACAGATTCACAAAAATGCAGAGAGCATATATTGGCAACTACTGGCACAGTTCCTGGAATATATGATAAAGGAACTCACTATGTAACACACATGAGATTAACACTAGAAATTCTCAAGAAATTAAATGACTTTGATTTTGTCTTAGGAGTGATGGGTGATTATACTGGCAGTAATCCGTCAATGGGGCCTATGCACGAGTTTGACGATTTTGAAAAAAGACGCCAAAAGGTTGATGACAGGAAGAAGAATATCTCATAAGAGATTTTACAAGATATTTTTAGTTATTTAGACAATTACGCTTTACTTATTAGCGGTCCTTATCACTAGAATCAACACTCCTGGCATAAAGAAGTCTGAGTCAGCACAGCACCGTGAACATGAAAGAGTTTTATACCTTTTTCCTTGAAATTCTTCTTACCAAAGACCGATAACTGAGTCAATAGATAATGCGCCGGCTCCAAGAACAATCAGTATTATTGAGAATTAGATAGGTTATGTCAATTTCATACGAAGCCTTGCCAGGAGATATATATATATACGCCGCATTCATCTTTGTTTTTTTCATAATCACATTTGCGATCATGAAAATAGCAAAAAAACAGTCCAACTATCGGAACAATTAGGCGAGTATCAAGAACAATCCACCGATGAATTCCAATATGGTTGCAGTGTAGGTAGCTCTAACGGGAATGCCGAGTGTTTGCTTCGTCTCCTCAACCGTGTGTTTCATGGAGTATTTACGCAATGACACTATTTAATAATGGTAGTATTAACTAACTGGGTTGGTATTTGAAACCTAAGTAGGTAGGTAAGTTATGACTTACTAGTGCTTGTTGGTAACACTCTAGTATTGAAACCTGCAAGCGCTACAATGCAACGTGGAATAGAAATTGAGAAGACCTTTGATAAAGCTGGAGTACTACAGGGAGTTTTCAATTGTCTCAGCTTTTGAACAAGTCTTTAGGGTCTTAAGTGAAACATTGAATCAACCAACTTCCCATATGTTCATTCTAGTAAAATTAGGATATCAGCCACGGTAATTGTTTATGCAGAAGAGGGCCCCTCTCCACTCAGTGTAGCTATACTACAACAAGTCAAGAATACATATTTCTTAATAGAATAAGAATAACGTAATTATTTTCTTGTCGTAAGTACTGATCTAATAAATCCGGTCAGGGTTAATAGTACTTAAATAGTACTTAGTCATAAAATGAAACCAACGTGGAACAAAAAGAAGTGGGAGAAGACGAAGAGCAAAAGTGCAAAATAATCAATAACGTGTGGGAAGTATTAGGAAAAAAATGGGCATTGTTAATATTAAAGAACCTTCACACAAAGGAAGCAGTACGCTTTACTGAGCTAAAAAGGTTAATGCCTGGTATCAGTAGTACAGTATTATCAAATAGATTATTGGAGATGGAACGTGAAGGCCTTATTTCTAAGAAGATCTTTCCAGAAATACCACCCAAAGTAGAATACCGGTTGACTACTAGGGCAAGGGAACTAGGGGTGATACTCAAAGAGTTAGGGGGATGGGCTCAGCGTTGGAAATCCCCTAGAATTCTAGCTACAACAGTATAATAAGGCCGATCCGTCGGAGATTTCTTCGACGTCAGTAATCTTCCCAGAAGACTTTTTGAAAACCGATAGAGAGGATTTGTGTACATAATCTAATTGCTTTGTTGGGCAGCGTGGTCGCCTAGGCGCTGGCTTTGGCCCATCCGGAGCGACTACTTTCTCTCGCGGTGAATTATCAAATTATTACTGGTCATAATTGTAGCTTCTCTACCGCATTGTTATCATTCCATTTTGTTTGCTTTTCTACTCTATTCTAAACCCCAGCTAACCTTGATTCCCGGTTTTACTTTTACAAATGGGGCTTCACCTTCTTTCCATGGATCATTTCTTACCCATTCAAATCTCTTTTCAAATATTTTATAAAGTTTTTTGAATTCTTCACCTCTTTCAATTAGCTCTGCTGTGCCTTGGATTATCACGGCTTTATTCTCAACTGATGAATTATAAATATCAACTACAACGGCGATCCTTTTATTCTTTTCAAGATTCTGATATTTTATTGTATTATAGTCAGTAGCAAAGTAAAGGAAATTATTTTCATGTATATAATTAACGGGTACAATGTGTGGAATATCATTATGTGAAGTAGCTACTCTACACACTTCATTTTCTAAAAGAAATGACACTTCCTTTTCTGTGAATTTTACTTGCTTATTATTATTATTACTACCCTTCATTTAGGTTAACTACCTACCAACACCATTTATATAAAAATCTTTCAATATTCATGATTTGATAGAAATTATTTTTGTTTTTTAGCTGGTAAACGCATATTATACATTAAATCAGTTAAATAAAATGTGTATTATTATAGACGCTATCACCAGTCGATACTAGATTGATCAAAGCCATTCAGACTGAACTGGATAATACGTCTTCCTTCTTGTATCCTCTAGGCTATTTTTTTCCATTACTAATCCTTGTTGTTTTAATTCTTCAACTGCATTCTGAATGGTTCTTCTAGGCAAATGAGTAAGACTCATCAGCTCACTTTGTTCTATAGGATGTTTTGTTTTTATTATGTAGTAGATGAATTTGGAAGCGGGTCCTCCCTCAGGTGCTTTCCTAAGATAGGAGACACCATAGGTTGCTTTTGATAAAAATCCTCTCCTCTGTAACTCAACTGATACCAGATCGTCTGAATGAATTTCAGCTAAATTTACTCGTTGACCAAATTCTGCGATTAAAGCAGATTGCTGGGATTCAAGAGGTGCTTCAAAGATGAAATTTGTGGGTGGATATTTTGAAGTTAACGCTCCAACAAAACCCCACTTTACGGCGCCTCTTTCGTCATAAATACCAACATCTATTCCTTCATTGGCCTCGACTACTACCTTATCAGCACCTCCAATTTTCATTGCTTCTTCAACTTTTGATAACGTTTTATCAATACCTATCTGATGTCTAGGATCCTTTTTGCCAATTTTCCAGTGATATTTAAGATTTCTTGATTGAATAAAATCTATGATCTTTTCTTTTTGTTCAAAGTTTAAATCGATATTATTTTCTCCTAATTCTATGATATCAAACCCAACTTTCGCAGCCTCAACAACAAATCTCTCAAAAGAGTTCTCCATAATAGCATATTCTGTAATAGTACTTCCCGTGGATACAAGAATATCTAAATCATGATAGAATTTTATTTTCTTTCCTAGTATACTATCAGGTACCAATAAAGGAAATACGCCATAAATCTTTACGACATCTATCATTGGAGAAATGATCTCAAAGTTGTCTTTATCTAACCCTTGCAACTTATCTATAATATAAGTTAGGCCTTCTTTTCGTGGTTTTTTAGAATCTATTCTTTCTTTAACTAAATCATCTAACATGGGACTTACATATATGTAGAGGATGTATATATTGCAGTTACGAAAAATTATGGACAACCTCGCAATACATATATCATGGCAGGCGCAAACCTAGAATGATAAGGGCCTGAACCAAAGTCAGAGGTTTGCGGTACTGGTTGAGTAATATTTGAAATAGTGTTAAACGTATCTGTAGTGCTCCAGTTCAGTATTGCTATTACTTGTCTTTAGATTATTTCAGGAGAGTGATTCTTTGAGATGTGGTAAATAGTTCTGATGATTTGGATTTGCTTTATCCCACTTATTCCTGAGAAAGTTCTTTACCCTTGATACGTCATCCTTCCTATTGAGTTTCCTAATCCTTCAAAGTTATGTCAAGACGACACGTCTAAACCCTAGATGTAATAGTTGCGTCACTGCTGCCGTCTTACTTGTGCATCTTAACTATCTGGAAAACTGCAAAATGTTTTTGCGTTTTGGATATTGATTTATCCCCTCTGCTTTTGCTCACTTAGCATTCTCATTAGACTCCCATATTGCGAAACTATTGTTTTCTGTATCGATGCAAAGTGCAAAATAACCCATTCCTGGTACTGCATGTTTAGGAGCAACTACTTTACCTCCCAGCTCCTTCACTTTAGATGAGTATTCATCTATCGACTCTACGCCGATGTAATTAGTTACTTGATGTTCAGGCATTTGTCTTTTCATCATCCCGCCACCTAATGCTTTGTTTCCTTTATCATCTGTTGTTATCACCATCCAATATTCAATTGACTGACCTGTTACTGGGGATGTAAGCTGACTACTATAATCTTCTGTACCAGGCCATTTTTCTATTTTCCATCCAAAGAGAGCATTATAAAATTTCTTTGCCCTTCCAATATCATTTGCAGGTATTTCAAAATGAACAATTGTTGGCATATTATCTAGACCCTGATTCGACTGAACTCCCCCATGATGAATCCGGTTCCCGCAGTGACCAGATCCAATGACTGTTGGAAAAGTCTACCCATACTTTCATCATTTTGCATATTTGCAGAGACTTCATCTCGGTGCTTACGATCTCTGTAGAATATTAGCTCCATCCAAACCTCATCGTCTTGGTTAGCCGAGACAGTTTTGGTTATGTTGGTGATGCCGTCCATGGGTGCCTCAGTATTGTTTAGCTGGAAAATTAAATGTGGAGCCCCGTATTTCCTCATTATTTCAGCGAATTGTTTATTGAGCTGTACCATCGCGTCGTGGTTCTTTTTTGGTACTCGGTAGACGAAGTGGTCTACTTCACTTCCAATCCCTTGCTCTATTTCTGTCAAGTTGGATTTACTCATGAGCAAAGGTATAGCTTAAATAGTTAATAAGTATGCAAGGGATCAAAAGTATAGTCGTTGCGATATGGTTATTATAATGATACTATAGAATAATCCAATCATTTAGTTGTGAAACAAGTATAATTCTCTGTGTATTCCTAGACACTACTTAGAATAGTTCGAGTTTAATTTCGCCATTCATTCTCTTCATTTTGTTATTATTATGGTCGCCTTGCCAACTAATGTGTCGGATATTACGCGTTCTTGGATTTGAAACTGTAAAGAACTCATTCTTTGTCAGTCAAATAGCACTTATCTTTGTAGCTCTTTGGTAAAACCATATGCTAGTTAAAATGGTCTCTTTTCCTTCACAAAAAATCTGACTGTCTTTTGGAATTTTCCTAACGCTCACACTCTCACTCTCACTTACGGAAACATTCCCATAAAGGTCTATTTTGTGATTGATATAGCCTTTCAACCCAAACAACATACTCACAATTTCCCTAGCCAATTAGATATCTTCTTTGTTCAACGCCTTCTTTCGTTCTCGTTCTAGTAGAGGTCGCAATTCTATTGTATACTAGTATACTATATTTACTCAACAATCATCATAACGATATTGAAAATTACCATACTCTATAAAAAAACTGGTTATGGGGAATAATAATACTCACCAATTAATAACGAGAAATTCAGGATATATACAAAATCAAGTTAAAGATCCGCCATCAGCAGAGATCTTTATTTTCTAACACAACAATCTAAAGCGAACATTCGTAAATACATTGACGAGTGGCTTCCTGCAGAGTATGAAAAACGTTAGGTCGGTCTTACTCCAATCTTAAAGGAAGCATGGATAACAGCAGCAAAGACTGAGGATAAGGGAGAGAAGCTACAAGCCTGCAGATTCTCTTGGAAAGTCTAGAAGCTGAGGCGGTCAAACTCCCCTATGATGAATCTGGCTCCCGAGGGCAACAAATCTGCAGACTGTTTGTAAGATCGTTCACATCTTTCATCCTTTTGCATCTTTGACATTACTTCATTCATGTGCTGGCGATCTCTGAAGTACAGTAACTCCATCCAAACTTCCTCGTCCTGATCCGCTGAGACGATATTGGCTACGTTAGTGAAGCCTTCCATTGGCACGTCTGTATTGCTAAGCTGGAAAACGTCATGCCGTAAACCACCGTTCTCCCTAAAAATGTCATTAGCTTCCTTGCATAGATGTAACATGGCGTCATGATTCTTTTTCGGTACTCGATATACGACGTGTTGGACCAGACTTCCAGTCTCTCTCTGCATTTCCCCAGTATCTGACTTGTTCATGGCCATAACTAGATAAGTTACAGCTTATAAGTATACAAGGGATCAAAAGTATAGTCAGTTCAAAACATGATACAAGATTTCAGGCGAGATGGCATTACAATTTGAGGATTAAGTATCAACCAAGCCTAGAAAACAAACTTAAGAATGTTCTCAATACAATTGCATTTACACGTTCTCATTTAAGCGCAGGGCTACAACCTGCCTATTTTATTAGTAGAGTAACGTGGACTCATGTAGAGTAGAATAAAAGTGACAGTTTCAATCAGCTATCATCATTGTGGGACTGTTATTCTGATAGGACGTACGAGCCAAGAATTTTTCCCGACCGAAGAAAATGGGTATGACATGTCCGTAATGCCTTACTCTGAATATTCCAGATATGGTGCCAATATTCAAAGCAAGGTAGAATTGTTCATGACGAGTTCAGGTTACTTCCTAAAATGTAAGATTTTATACCTAAACCAATTTCATTAGGTGAATCGGTTAAGATAATAAATTTACAGCTCAAATAAACGCTAACGAGCCTTGATCTTTCTGTATATCCACCAACCAACACCAACAAGTATAGCTAGAATAATTATACCAATAAAAATAGGTGCAAGTCTCTTTTTGAAATAATAAAACAGTAAAACTTAGTATTTCAGGTTTCCGATAAAAAAGATCAAGGAGTTATCATTACATCCCCTTAACCCGTGTCTTGCGGATGATCGTAACAATATTATAGGTTGCTATCCTATTGAAGAGATGCAATATTGGTTTCTGAGCTTAAATCCTCGAGGCGTATGGTACTCCTAAATAAGTGATAATATACAACAAATAAGTGATTTATACCAACGTCATGCTTATTAAACAAAGGTTCTATAAAAAATACAAGGCTACGTTTGACGAAAATCACTAGCGAGCCTATTATTGTAATAAGCTGTATTTCCAGAAATCTTTGCTCATACTAAACCATCATGTTTAAAAAAAGTTGTATTTACCCCGGTTCAATTTCTAGTCAACGCAGGAACTTCTCATTGCCTTGTGTTTATTTAGTCAGAGGACCTGCTATGGTGAGCCTACTAGGAACTTGTCATGTACTAGGGAAAGATATTACTAATGATAAAGTTTCTGTAGAAGTAGGCAAGATTCTACCGTTTGATATTAATTCCCCTTGTAAAATCCATGTCGATCTAAGCAAAGGGGGAAGAGCCTGGCTATCAGATCCTTCCAATGCAGGTACAACGATATGGCAAGAGATAATTCAAAGAATTTTTATTGAAAAGCCAAGAACAATATTGATTATAGGTGAGAGTGACACAGGTAAATCAACTCTCGCAACATATATTATAAATTTAGCTCTGAAGAGCGCTTATACGCCTGCTATAGTAGATGGTGATGTTGGTCAAGGAGATCTAGCACCGCCTAATGCGATAGGAGCGGCTGTAGTAAGGGACCAAATTACAGACCTACGCGAGATAAATACTCACTTCTTTGAATTTGTAGGGAACATCAATCCTTTAGGATTTGAAGATGTTATCATCAAAGCCATCAAAAACGCTGTGAAAGAAATTTCTTCTCACTGCAATCTTTGTATAATTAATACCGATGGCTACATTCTGAACAAGGGTATTGACTACAAGGTAAGATTGGCTAATGAATTACGGGCCGACGTAGTGATACATCTTGGAGAAGCCTCTATATTTGAAAACTTCAAAACGAAATTCGCTTCATCTGCTATTTTACATGGACAGCCCCCTTGCAAAACTATAAAATCTAAAATTGAACGTAGAAAGAGAAGGCTAAGTCAATTTCTTAGATATATAAGCGAAGACGATGAAATCAAAATCATTACGAAAGAGTTAAAAAATACCAAATTTGTATACAAAGGAATAGTATATTCTAAAACATGTAAAGACCATTACAGATCTTTAAAATTAGGTCACAGAAGGAGAATGAGGGTTAGGCCAAGGAAACTTCTATACATGTTTGTAGGATTAGGATACAGAGAAGAGATTATTGGATTTGGCATTATAACAAATGTTTCTTCACATAGAATAACTATTCAAACTCCAATTGATAACTTCAACAAAATTTACCTCAGTAGCTCTAAAATAGAGATAATAAGTTAGAATTTAGAATAAACAACCGTGACTACTGCAAACAACAAAAGGACAGATGAATATGCAAAAACATTCGTGCAGGGATAGAGATTATATATCAAAACAATATGATTACGCATCAATAGCCTCCCCGTTTGCAATAGTCGGATCATTACTTTCCTTTTCAGGATTATGCTATCGCAATTTGTCTGGTCTACCAATCTTTCAAGCTTTTCCATAGAGTATCACTCTCAATATTGACTCTAATGGCAGACTACGGTTAAAACTCAGTTTCAATACATGTTGTTTTAAAAGTTGTTTCTTAACATAGGAAAAGTAGCAAGGTGAATTATCAGACATCAAAAATCATTCTATACGCCCATTGTTAAGTACGGAACTTAGACAGGCGAACTGTTTGGAGGTCCATCAACTGGCAAACGCATGACTATCTCTGGTTTTGACCTATTTCGTATTTCAAAAGGCAAAATTGTAGATATGTGGCAACTGTACACCGATGACAGCTGGCTGAAATAGTCAAGATGTATTGGATTACATGAATTAATGACGAAGTAGAAGGTGTTGTTAGTGTTCTTATAATGACCGTCTATAGATGGTTTGGGAATTGTTCCCCTTATCTATTGATAGAAGAGGATGAGGACAATTATTTGACTAATAGATATTTGCTTTATTTCAGAACTACCAAAGCACTAGACCTATCTGATGAACGCTGGCTATGAAATGAAGAATATAACATGAAGGAAATAAGATGCATAATTCTGACACATGTTCATCCTGGTCAAATCCAAGCTCTAAGCAACTTTTATGGGTCATATAGAATAAAGATCCTATACGTTTGAGAATAGAAGCATTCTCACGTTTTAGGCGAGCACGCCAATATTCGCATAATAGTTAGCCATCCTGTTGTGGCACACTCGTCATATGTTGGTCTGTTGTTTTAAACGATTCTATGAAAACCAAAAATGCATTATGGCATTTGAGACATATGTGTGTCTTCTCATGCTCTAGCCAGACCATATCTTCGTGTTCTACATAGTTATTGCAGCAAGTGCACTTCATTTTTTAGATATTCTCGACTATGCACTAAGAATAATTGCAATCTAGATAAGCATTACAGGAAAAAATAACGACTTTAATACCAAAAAAGGAAAAAATCAGCAGAAGTACCAGGAGAAGTTTTCAGCCTTAGATCGGATAGTATTATTTTAAATTGAATTGTGAACAGAAAGATAGTGGAACTTAGAGCAGTTCGTAATGATCTTAGATTTATGCTGCAACTTGGAATTGGAGAAGACGAATGCCTAATCAGCAACTATGAAATCAACAACCAGTAGATTATTAGTCGTTATAGTTGGTTTTGTACTGCTGGTAAAATGTCTGCTTTAGAATCTCAGTTAAATTACTAACTTCTTGTATATCATTAAGCTCATTATACACCTTTGGGCTGACACCTAACGATTGCAGCTCAGTTAGCCACCACCCATGTTTTTCTGGATGTTCATTTTTGATAGCCATTCAGGTAGCCGCCTGTATATTACATACAATATAACTCTGTAAGAGAATCTTCTGGATCATAGATACAGGGATTGATTACACGTTTCTAAATGCATACCCATTCTATCACCGGTAGAGATAGGTTAGCTTACAACTATTAATAGTATTTTTTATCACGTATTAATAAAGCATAAGACAGCTTACTGTATAATAAAACAGGAAAAAAAATACGGTATTGCCATACGTAATTTATTAATATCCTGAACCTGATAAAGACGTGTAAGTATTAAGGAAACAAACAAGCAAAATGATAATCAAAAGCCAAAGAGTAAAGAAGGCAGTTTTAACCGCTTTGGCTGATGAAGAAATGGTTAAAATTTTAGATTCTGCAAGAGATCAAGCAAAATCTGTTAGAGATATTATAACTGAAAAGAATATCCCCTATACAAATGCATATAGAAAAACCAAATGGTTAGTTGCTGAAAAACTACTTGTAATCGATAAAATCATAATTACACAGGAAGGAAAGAAATTTAGCTTATTTCGAAGCGTATTATCTTCAATCAGCGTAAAATATGAAAGTAATGAAATACTTGTGGAAGCTGAACAGAATTTCAGCCCCAAAATAAAGTTGATGGAAAGATTTTTCTCGTTAGAATAAAATATATTATCAAGAAATGAATATGAAATTTATTGCTCTATTGTTTGGCTCCTTCATCTCCATCTATGTCATCGTCAATCATTTGCATCTCATATTTTTTTGAATTACGAAATCTAGTCCAAAATAGAACGGTTAAAAACACAGTTGCTACCACATGAATTTGCGATCCTAGTTCAGGAAAAGATGGAAATATATTAATATTTTCTATTATTCCGCCTACAAGATAGAGTACTATAAACAACATCATTTGTGATTGGAATGTTTTGATATTACTCCTAGATCTGAATACAAGAAAAGAAAATACGGATAATGAAATTATAAGAGTGATTAATGTCAATTCACCCACAAGCAGGAGAAAGATATTATAATTACCAACACTGCTTTCGATCATAATCATGGTGTAGCCTCTTTTTTTCTGGTCTTTGAAGTATTAACGATGAAATAGGTTATTGCAAACACAGCTAACAACGAAATTGAGAATGGTTCTAGTATGCCTTTCGATAATAGTTTAAGTCCAAGACTGCCAGCAACATGATAAAAACCTTGCATCAGAACAAAGCTGGCAATAATTATTGATAAAATCCTTAGACAACGATGATAATTATTATTGTTATTAGTGCTGCTGCTTGTTGATTTAAACACAAAATAAATTGGAATTATTGCAGCTATGAAATAAAGCAGAGCATCAGTCAAATGATAATATTGAGTTAGTATCAATTATTCACTGCTGCTCCTTCTAACTGAAAGATTATTGATAACGATGGTATACACTGTATATAAAAATAGATCGACGAATTTCATTTCTGAAATTCTGATTTGAAATTCACCGATGAAATTTGTCTTCCTGTTTATATGAAAAACAAAATAGATATCAAAGTAACGAATATGAATCAGAAAAAAACAACGTCAAAAAAGCAGACACGATTAATAGCTATGGCAATCATAGCTGCGTCAACAATAGCAATTATGATAGTTGGCATCACCAATATCCAAAGTCTACAGAAAGCAATAGCACAAGAAATCAACCCACTCGTAACAAGCACAACTATGAATAACAGCACTCCATCGACAAACCCTATTAATGCAACAGTAAAGGCAGTTAGTCCAAACCAATCTACTAACAAGGAATTCTGGATAAATACTGTACATTTTGATGGAATGACAAACGTACGCGCTGCCACAAAATGTGATACTTGCAGCCAGAATATGCCGTTGCATCCAGCAGAGAGGTTTCCAGATGCAACTCTTCCTAGTGGCCGAGGATTCGTGTTAATATCACCAAATAAAGCAGGTGCCTGGGATTTCAGATCATTTGCATTTGCTCCATCACAGATAGTCGTTAACCAAGGCGATAGAGTAACCCTACATTTCATAGGCGTACAAGGCTTTCATCATGTCATAACTGTTGAAGGTGTTGAAACATTTCCACTTGAAAGAGCACAAATCCATACTGTATCGTTCGTAGCAAACAATCCAGGGACTATTGGCTACTACTGTCACATACATATACCAAACATGGTTGGTCAGATATTAGTACTGCAAAAGCTAAAATAATAATAGATATCCAACTGTGAAACATTGAAGTGAACACTCCTTTATTTATTGTTGAAATTACTGCGCTGTTGTTTAAGATGATACCTTAACAAAATAGAAAAAGAATGCAAGATATCCAACAACAGAAAATAATTACAATCTGAATACTCTTTAATAACAGAGAAAACAAAGATACAACTAAAATAGTATAGGCTGCGATATATGGAGTATCAATAGATACCAATGAGAACAATCCTATGAGATTGGGGAGGAAATATTGAAATGTTTCTGTAGTAAGAAATAAGGTATATTATGACACACATACTACGACTCACTCATCATTGCAACAGCATTTCTAGAATAATATGCATGTGACAGAATAAATCCACCAATCAATCATTCAACCATAGACACTTGTTATTTAGCAAAATCTTTATCCCAAACGTTGGAGTTTATGTTATAATAATACTGCATTGCAAAACTACATAGGTTGTTCTGGATGGAGTTATTCAGCTTGGCAAGGGCTGTTCTATCCGTCGAATATTGAAAATTCTCAGTGGCTGAGCTACAATAGTAAGGTTTTCGGTTTCATGGAAATTGATTCTACTTTTTATAGGATGCCTAATCAAAGCAGTGGGAGAACATAAAGTTAATCTTGCAATAGTAGCAGCAAATAACCGTTATGCTGGTTTTGGTCCTGGTACTGCTAATATGGTTAGAAAAATGATAGGTTTAGAAGAGTCTGTTTGGAAAGATAGACTTGACGTAATCAATAGCAGTAATGAGATTCTACTTCGACGCAGACTACACTTTCAGCCTTTTTTTGGTTAAATTTTATCGATGGTTGAGATTGAGCGTTTTCATTGATCAAAGGGAGGAACTCTTCGTAAAATCCCATGAGATAATCTCGGTTGGTTTGATTACCAATATGTATCCTGGCAGATTCACACTAAATTGAACCAAGGGATTGTTCAGATCAATCTTGCCAACATACCTTTAAAACTAGTTACCCCTTTTTTATTACCGGTTGATCCAGTAGTTATAGTAAGAAGTGCTGCTCTCACAATTACTAGTACTCTCATGCTAACGCTCAAACTAAGTGTGATAAAATGATATGTTAGAGAAATATAATAAGAAGCGAAATTTTTCCAAGACACCAGAACCTGAAGGAAATATGGATCAATCCGAAGTTGATACTCGTCCTTTGAGGTTCGTCGTACAGAAACATGATGCCAGCAGATTACACTATGATTTCAGACTAGAAACAGAAGAAGGTGTATTAAAGTCCTGGGCTGTGCCTAAAGGGATTTCTCTTGATCCCAAGGTCAAGAGGCTAGCAGTGTTAACTGAAGATCATCCTTTAGAGTATTTGCTTTTTGAAGGAATAATTCCAGAAGGAAGCTACGGGGCAGGAACTGTAATTGTTTGGGATACAGGCAATTACACTTCAGAGCAAGAAATCTCTGATCAGTTTATCAAGGGCAAAATAACCTTCACTTTATTTGGCCAAAAATTAAAAGGAAGGTTTTCGTTGATAAAAACAACAAGAGCAAATCAATGGCTTTTGATTAAAGGAGATGATGAATTTAAATCTGAAGAAGACTTGACCATAACAAGACCTGAGTCAGTTCTAACTGGTAGAACAAATCAAGATTTGGAAAATGGTAAAGAAGACAAAGCAAAGACAGAGAATACTAGTAGTAATAATGACAATGACAGAAAAGATAGGTCTCCAATAAGAAGAGTAGCAGCTCTAAAAGAAAGGAAAGGAGTTGTCAGTGAAGCATTTCCAAAAAAAATAAAACCAATGTTAGCTACAGCAATAGACAAACCCTTTAATGACAAACACTGGGTTTTTGAAATAAAATGGGATGGAGTGCGATCTATATTCTTTTTGCACAAAACAAAACGAATATTGGAAATTAAATCTAGGAGTGACAAAACCATTACTCACAGATATCCCGAGCTAATAGAACCACTAAATTCAACAATAAAATGCCAAGAGTCGATCGTATTAGACGGAGAGATTGTAGTATTAGATAAAGAGGGCATGCCCAGTTTTCAAAACCATCAGAGGAGAATGAACGTAGATAATAAAGCTGATATCGAAAAGCTGTCTCGAGAGATACCTGCAACATACTATATTTTTGATATTCTTTATTTGGATGGGAAAAACTTACAGAGATTCGACTTTCTTCAGAGAAGGAGTATTCTTTCTCAGGTGGTTAACAAAAATATCAAAGTACTGATTTCAGATTTCATTGAGGAAATGGGCGAAAAGGTTTTTGATAATGTCAAGGCCATGAGCTTGGAAGGGGTAGTGGCAAAGAACAAGTCTAGCAGATATTTGCAAGGTACAAGATCAAGAGACTGGTTAAAAATTAAGACTATAAAAACCCAAGACTGTGTAGTGATAGGATATACTAGAGGAGAAGGAAATAGAAAAAATTACTTTGGTTCTCTGCTTTTAGCAGTTTATTATGATAAAAAATTAAGATTTATTGGTCATACTGGAAGTGGATTTGACTTTGCCCAGCTTAACGATATATACAATAAACTACAACAATTGAAGATTGAAAAATGTCCTGTTGATTATATACCCTATACTAATCGAGATCCGGTTTGGGTTGAACCTAAACTTGTAGCAGAGGTGAAGTTCAGTGATTGGACACAGGAAAAGATTATGAGGTCCCCTATATTTCTTAGATTTAGAGAAGATAAAAAGCCTGAAGAATGTGTTATTGAAGAAGAAAAGAGCACCGAAGAGATAGTAGGTTTAAAAGATGAAAAAAAGGAGCTTCTACGAGAAGGGGGAGAAAAAGAACAATCCAATACTCCAGAAGCTTCTGAAACACGTTCATCTGACGGTTCTGGGGCTAGCATGCCGTCCTCCTCTAGTTCTTTTTTTTCTAACCTTGACAAAGTATTCTGGGATAAGAGTGAGAACCATCCACAACTGACCAAAAAGGTTTTGATTGAATACTATAACAAAATTAGCGAATATCTTTTGCCTTATCTAAAGGATAGGCCCTTATCTCTAAGCAGATATCCTGATGGAATAAAAGGGAAGCATTTCTATCATAAGAATTGGGATAAGGAAAAACCAGATTTTGTACAAACTGTAAAGGTATATTCCAAATCCAAAGGTGGTATTGTTAACTACATTGTTTGTAATAACAAGGATACCCTTCTTTGGTTAGCAAATCTTGGATGTATAGAGATGCATCCATGGTATAGTAGAGTTAGAGATTCAGATGCATGCAAGAATAATCCAGTTGATGAAGAAAAATGCGGCTTGAACACACCTGATTTCATAGTCTTTGATCTGGATCCTTATATTTATTCTGGCAAGGAAAAAAGGGGAGAAAAGGAACCGGAATATAACGTCAGAGCGTTTAAAGCTACAGTTGATGTTGCATATGATATAAAAGATCTGTTGGATAAATTAAAGATAAGATCCTATGTAAAAACATCTGGAAAAACAGGTTTGCATATCTTTGTTCCTGTTGTTCTATCATATACATATGAGCAAACAAGAGCATTTGCTGAAACTATTGGAAAAATACTCTGTGCAAGACATCCTAAAAAAATAACCATGGATTGGAATATTACTAAAAGAGTTGGAAAAGTTTTCTTTGATCATAATCAAAATGCAATGGGAAAAACAATCGCATCTATCTTTTCTGCAAGGCCTACAAATTCAGCTACTATATCTATGCCAGTCACATGGAAAGACTTGTCAAGCATATATCCAACAGATTTTACAATTTTAAATGCTTTTGATATTGTTAAAAAATCAGGTGACCCTTGGAAGGAGATATTACAAAGGAAGCAAGATATAAGTAAAATACTTGAAAATGTATCGGAAACTAGTAGCTAAGTTGTAGACATGTTCGTGAAAGATACATTGCAAAATCAGTTCTTCTCTTTTCGATGACAAAAAAAATGATCCATTGAAGCCTAACAATGCATAAAGCTGAGTAAACAGTCAGTAGTAGCGATACGTTTAGTGGACAATATCGCTAGTGATACGTTTATAAAGTTTTTTGTGCTAATAAAATACTGTGAGAACAGATAGGATAAATAAAGAACATACGGTTTTCAGTAACTCTGTCTTCAAATTTAAGGCAGCTTCAGCATTGGGCATATCCATGATAGCTGATGCGCTTGATTATTTTGCAGCTCCCTTGTTTGGTCTTCCAGTTATTGGAGATATCTTTGATGTGATCACAGTCAATATATTATTTAGCATTACAAAAAGTAAAACATCAACTGCTATAAACATGATTGAGTTTATTCCATTCGTAGGCGACTTCATCCCAGTATACACATTATCTACTCTTCTATGGATTTCAAGAGAATGGAAGAATCAGCAAAAGAGTACTAAAGAAGAACGAGAATTGCACCACATTCTATCTGAAGTTGATAATGATAATAATTATTATTATTATTGCAAACACAACGACAAGAACATTATGAAATAAATGCTATGACAAATAACAAAGGTTGATTTCCCTTTTAACTAATTTTTCTATTCTTATCATCCTACAATAGTTACGTTATCATTGCTAATTCTTAATACTGGTTCATTGCTTGTTGCATTTCGCTCCCACCACGTTACAGCTACGTTACCTTCGTCCAATCAATTTTGCTTTGCTGTCAACTACTACTACTGCAAAATTTACATATTTATTAGTAGATAATGCAGTCAAGCGTATCTGATTTAGGATGTTATATTGTTCCAATTCTGGCAAGCTAAGCCAAAATTCATAATATTAACCATTTGAAAAACTGGGAGAGATAAGATCAGTCTACTTGCACTATTTAAAAAATTAAGAAATATTTATTACTATTGTTATAAAATATCTTTAGACAAAGCATAAAAGAAATTCACCAATCTATCTATTTTTCTATATGAAAAGTATAAAATCAGACAACCACTCTCAAGCTAACTGAGAGAATATAAAAGAAATAAGATGACTTGTAAAGACATATGTATACGTCATAGAGCACAAAAACCATTAGCTACTGGTCGTTATGCTAATGGACAGAAACGTTGTCAGATATGTGAGCTGTATATGAGATGGGATTCATTGTTTTGTCCCTGTTGCGGTTATAGATTAAGGACAAAGCCACGAAGTTTGAAATATAAGATTAAGCTTAGAACAAGAAAAAGAGTGGAGGAAAAGCAAGATGTTAGACGATCTTTATCATCTATGCAGTATATCCAATCTACTAGTACTTCCTCTGAAAGGATAGAAAATCGCTTCTAGCTTTTCAGTCGAGTTGATACTGTTACCTATTGTCTAAACACATTTGTACTCTATAACGCTGTGGATCTGTTTTTTAATACTATTTCTTGTTAATTTTTTTGTTAACTAATTCGTCTATTTCCTTTGCAAGAGTAATATCTCGCTCGGTTATTGCGTCAACATCAAATGACTTTAGAGAGAGTTTAACTGTCTTCCAGTTAATTGTAATAATTGGATGATGGTTAAGTCTCTCAGAAACCTTTGCAATTTCACTCACAAATTCAATAGCTTTCATAAAACTAGAGAATTGAAATGATTTGACAATCTTTCCATCTTTTAATTCCCAGCCATTAGCTAAATCCGTTATATTTCTTCTTATTTCATCATCAGATAACATGCGTATTTATATATTGCATATTGCTTAGAATCCTTAGTTATTAAGAATTTTTCCTTCCTCTTAAATTAGTATCTGAGATGTGTCTTATCTACGGGGCTGTGTCTAGAGATTTGTCAAAAAGACTAAATGAGATGTAGGAGGCAGGTACAAACATCTATTCGAGGAAGGATTTGAGTCAAACGGATCCCCGTCTATACAAAAGAATCCTTATTGTGGATGATAACCCTTAATATTGCTATGATCCTGAAAACTCACTCTTGGTGACGATCAGCCTTTATTTTTGTAAAGTACCGCTTTCACATAGGTTAAATAGTGTTAAATAAGCGACACTTACACTTAACATACGTAAGTCTATGACAGTTACAAGACCTATATTACAAGAGCAACGACAGGAGTACCGTAATTTTATAAACTCGATAAAAAGTCCTGCTACATTAAGAACCTATACTTATAGTTTAAAATATTTTATGGCTTATTGCAAGACTGACATTCCAGGTCTTCTAAAAGGTGACACCAAGGCATTAGAAGGACGTATAATTGAGTTCTTGGTTTACATGCGACAAGAACAAAAGCTATCGTATGGTATTATCAACACAAGGTTTACAGCTATTAAAAAATTTTACGAGATGAACGATAGATTGCTTAATTTCAGAAAGATTAGCAGCTATCTTCCTGAGAAGATCAGGGTAAATAAAGATAGAGCATACACCGTTCAAGAGGTTCAGAATATGCTGACTAAATGTGATGAACGCATGCGCGTTGTAATTTTATTACTCGTGTCAACAGGAGTAAGAATTGGAAGTGTAGTTGACCTCAAGCTCAAACATCTAACGAAGATGGACCTAGATAAATCATCGTATTTGTATCAGATCATAATTTATGAAAATACTAGCTCCGAATATTACTGCTTTACGACTCCAGAATGTGCTGTAGCTATTGACTCTTACCTAGAGTATAGAAAGAGATATAATGAAAAGCTCGACCCAGAATCGCCACTCATACGTGAGCAATTTAACAGAAAAGATTCTTTATTAATAAGACATCCAAAACCACTGCGCTATCATAATCTAGCATATATCATATCTGACATTCTAGTTAAAGCTGGAATTCAAACAATTGAGCATGTAACAGAATCTAAGTTGAATGGTCGAATACGAAAGGACGTAATGCGTGCTCATGGATTTAGAAAGTTAACAGAGACCAGTTTCATTCGTAGCAAAGTAAACGCAGAAGCTAGAGAGATGCTAATGGGCCACTCCATTGGGCTCGGCGACGCATATTATAGGCCAGACGTAGGTGAAATATTAGACGAATATCTTAAAGCAGTTGACCTTCTTACAATCAACGACGAAAACAGATTAAAGCGTAAAGTGGAAATCCTTGAAGTCAAGAAGGAGAGAATAGATCAACTAGAACAAACCTTGATTGAGTGTAAAGAACGATTAGGAATATAGCTCTTGTAGCAGTAAACTCGACTGTGAATCAATCAGCAAATACAGCTAAAGCTTAAACACCCTAGTACTTGAGTATGCAACTAATCATATTTTACACAATAATGGTACTAATGTTGAGTTGGGCGTTGGTGTGTTACCATCACCCAACCCAACATTGACAAGTCAATCAAACAGAAATTAATAATAGAATCTCTAAACTATTACGTTTTTGGTTGCAACAATAGGAAACTATACCAGGTAAGATGTCGTTTGGTGCAATTGTCCTACCTGATCTAGCCCTAACACGACACTAGCACTTTCTACACAATTAGCTAGAGCTTAAGCTCCCTACTAATTTAGTATACATCTCATCGTACTTACAGGAATTATAGTCTTAATGTTGGGTTAATTACTCTTAACTCTCATGTTTCGATAGCAAAACACGAAGAATCGAACACATGCAATGAAAATAAAGACAATTCTCAAACTAAAGAAGATGAATCAAATCACCTGTCAAATGAGCGTAAAATGATCTCTACAGGCGATTCTACCACAGACGTGCCCACCGTTGGAAATGTAGTTATTCCGTTACAAGAAACAGTCGTACAACAACAAAACACAGTAACGCCACAAGTGATCCAACCAGTATACAGAGAGAAGTTAGAAAACTCATTGAATACAATCTCTGCACAAGACCATGATATTAATGATACCACTTTGCTGATACAGCTAAATAATTCTACGCAAAACGAGATATATCAATAATATTCTGATAAGAAATGGTCTAGACTTTGATTAGTAACTATCAATGATTACTAACGCTAGATTTCGTTAGATATCCTAACACAGCTGGACTTTGAATTAGTACTTTCTCTGAATGAATTGTAATCTCAGATAATCTCTATTTTTTTAGCTTGACGAAAGTAGCACAATTAGTCGCTTAATGCGTATAAATCAAAAAAATGATGTATTGGAATATGAAGAACACAAAGTATGCAATCATCATGATAGCATCGATAATGGTGATTGTTGGAACAACTCTCACTCCAGTAGTACAACAACAAGTAAAGGCTGCACTCCAAGTCAGAAGCCAACACATGAATCAACAAAATCTCTGTTATAGAAATAACACTTGCAGACAGTCAAACGTAGGTCAGAACACACTTGGTAACGATAATCAGGTGACTGGATTTGCAGACCAGAGTGACAACCTTCAACAAACACCACACCAACAGTAATACCAACGCCAACTCCAACAGTAGTACCAATAGCTACTCCAACGCCAACAGCTACTCCAACGCCAACAGCTACTCCAACGCCAACACCTGGTGAATGTGGAACTGGCACTGTCTTTGATGTAACACTCCGAGTCGGACTCGGATCGAACGGAGGATTCCCAGGTTTGGAAGAAGGAACAGTATTGTGTCTGATATCAGCTGGCACTAACACGGGGATAATAGCAATCCCTCCCGCTGGTAATCCAGTGACTGTCACCGTAATAGTCGCGCCGACAGCTGGGGGTGAATGTCCGGGTCTTCAGGCTATTGCATTAGTGACGTCGGGAGTTCTACCAAGTCCACTATCAGGCACTGCTGTATGTATTGTTGGCCCGGGATGACAGCACAGCCTAAATAGGTGCTAGAACGAAAAAGCCACAAACTTCCCCTATTTTTTTACTAAATTCTTCTAACGTTAGTCTATTTCTTATTCTTTCAAATCATAAGCGAAGAGGCTGAATTATCCTCTAGTCTTCCACATACAATTAGGCCTATTGAGAATTTTGAATCTGCGAGTCAAGCATTATCCTGGATTAATGACTATCATAATAGGAACAGCTAACCGTAACATGAGTATGTAGAAGCTGCAGCTATAGGTTTATCATAACCCATAACTTCAGTCAATGTTTCTGTTAAATCTTTAAGGAGAGCTTCAAGTCTCTTTATCCTAACATCCTTATCTTCAGGTTTGAATGTAACATATTTGATTGTTCCATCTTTCATTCGTCTTTTAATTGCCATTCTAATAGTCCTGGATCAGTTCTCGCATAGGAAACAACAAAGAATAATAGCACCTTGCGATACTATTCAGCATCTCCAAGTAGTAAGGATTAAAGGTGATTGATAGCATGCTATTTTCTGAGGGAGTAGTAAGCGTACACGTTGTCGAAAATCAAACAATAATCCCTTTCTTACTATCCTTGCTCATTATGCTTGCATGTGACCCCATCTAATCAAATTCCTCTCCTTTACTACTTCTTAGTGTATTT
>Ga0184605_10000078_pt1 | contig 26612 bp, 25 predicted proteins | sample PLM0_30_coex_FD_132995 | JGI IMG/M metagenome (GOLD analysis project Ga0184605, IMG submission 132995) | Groundwater sediment microbial communities from an aquifer in East River, Colorado, USA - PLM0_30_coex | ecosystem: Environmental > Terrestrial > Soil > Riparian zone | place: USA: East... | reverse complement strand
TGCGCTGTTTGGAACCAACAAGTTGGGGCGGATCGACGGAGAGAGTGGAGAGCTTCGGGAGATCACGCTTCCCGACGCGGGCGCACGTCCGCGGCGTCTCGCGGTCGACGAATCGGGAATGGTGTGGTACAGCGATTACGCGCGTGGCTATCTGGGCTCCTATAACCCGAAGAACGGCGCGTTCAAGGAATGGCTTTCACCAGGCGGTGAGAAGTCTGCGCCCTATGGAATCGCGATCGCGCCGGACGGACGGATCTTCTACAATGAAGCGCGTCCCGGAGCGATGGTCGCGTTCGATCGAAAGACGGAGAAGATGGAAAGCATCACAATCCCGACAGCGGGCTCGATCGTTCGAAACATATCGGTCGACAGCACCAGGAGCCGGATCTGGCTGGCGTTGAGCGGAACCAATCGGATCGGGAAGATCGAACTGAAGTGAGATCCGCTCTGCGGCTTTTCCCATTCGTATTGCTGGCAGCTTGTGCACTCGATGCACGTGCGCAAGCGTCCGATACTTCGCGGACTGCGCGACCCTCCAGCCCGTCACTGATATCCGCAACGCGCCCCGGCCGCGATCCAAATCAGCCGATCGACGAGGAGTACACCCGGAAGATCCGTGAGTACACAACGGAGCCGTTCTTCCTCTCGCCATTGGTGGATTACCTGCCGGCGTCCACCACGGTGCCGACGCCCAAGGTCGTGCTGGGCGACATCGCCGGTGCGCGCAACAATCTTCCATACTCGAAAGAGGTCTACGCCTACATGCGCCTGCTGGCGAAAGCCAGTCCGAGAGTGCGCGTGTATTCGATCGGCAACACGGAAGAGGGAAGGGAAATGATCGCCGTCGCCGTCGCCTCGGAGGCGGTGTTCGCCAATCTCGAGCAGAACAAAGCGAACCTCTCGAAGCTGGCGGACCCGCGCAGCATCAACATGGACGATGCTGAAGCGGCGAGGCTCGTGACGCAGACGGTTCCGGTCTACTACATCACCGGCACGATCCACTCGCCGGAGTCTGGCGCGCCTACGGCGCTGATGGAGCTTGCCTACCGACTCGCAGTCGATGAAAGCCCCTACATCAGAAACATTCGCGACAATCTGATCACGCTCATCACACCGATCGTCGAAGTCGACGGTCGTGATCGCCAGGTCGACATCTTCCGCTGGCACATGGCCCATCCCGGCGAGACAACGCCGCCGCTGTTGTACTGGGGGCACTACGTTGCGCACGACAACAATCGGGATGCGATGGCGCTGACCCTCAAGCTGTCGCAGAACGTCCTCGACACCTACCTCGGATGGAAGGCACAGGTACTCCACGACCTGCACGAGTCCGTTCCGTACCTGTACGACAACACCGTTGGCGATGGACCGTACAACGCGTGGCTCGATCCGCTCCTCACCAACGAGTGGCAGATGCTCGGCTGGAACAACGTGCAGGAGATGACGCGGTTGGGGATGCCTGGCGTCTACACTCACGGAAATTTCGACACCTGGTCGCCGGGTTACCTGATGTTCATGGCTGCGACTCACAATGGGATCAGCCGGCTCTATGAGACGTTTGGAAACGGAGGGACCGCGGAGACAGTCGATCGCACACTCTCTCCGACCGAGACCGCACGTACCTGGTATCGGCAGAATCCACCCCTGCCTCGGGTGAAGTGGTCGCTTCGCAACAATAACAATTACCAGCAAACGGGATTGCTCGTCTCCCTCAGCTACTTCGCGAACAATCGCCAGCAGTTTCTCGGGAATTTCTACGAGAAAAGCAAGCGCTCGATTCTCAAGGCGCGCGCAGAAGGCCCCGCCGCGTATGTGCTTCCAGCCGACGACAGGCGACCTGGCGCACAGGCGGAGCTGCTCAGGATCCTGCAGAAACAGCACATCGAGATCTCGCGCGCAACTGCTCCGTTTGCGGTACTCGTCTCGGTCCCGAGGTCGCGCCCGGCCGCGACGCCGACCGCGGCCGGCCCTGGCGCCAAGCCGGCAGACAGCACAAAGCCGTACGATTTCGCGCGAGCTCCGGACAGCACGAGACCGAGCGAAATGGCCAGGCCGTCGAATGCACCGCCACCAATCAATCCTTACGACACGCTTCCTTTGTCGGTCCCGCGCATGGAGCCGCGTCAATTTCCTCAGGGAAGCTATATCATCCGGATGGATCAGCCCTACTCGCGGATAGCGGACGCACTGCTCGACTATCAGTACTGGAGCCCCAACGACCCGCAGCGGACACCGTACGACGACACCGGCTGGACCTTTCCGGAAAACTTCGCTGTGCGCTCCTTCCGCGTCACCGATCCGAAGATTCTCGCCGTTCCGATGGAAAACGTGAGCGGCGAGATTAGAGCGCCAGGAGGAGTCACCGGGAGCGGAGCTGTGTTCGCGATAGATCACAACGCCGACAACGCGCTGGCGACGCTGCGTTATCGCTTCAAGGGGGGGGACGCCGATTTTCAGATTGCCGAGCAGCCGTTCGAGGCGGCGGGTCACAAGTTCGGGCGAGGATCCTTCATCGTCCGCCGAATTGCGGCGAGCGAGCTGGACAAGGCGGCGCGGGAGCTCGGACTCAAGATCTACGGGCTCCCGGCGGCGCCTACTGTGGCGACCCATCCTGCACGCACAGCGCGGGTCGCGATCATGCACACCTGGATCAGCACTCAAACGGAAGGCTGGTGGAGACAGGCGTTCGATTTCAACCACATTCCGTACGACTACATCAGCGTTCAGGACGCCGCGAAAGATGCGAATCTCAATGCGAAATACGATGTGATCCTGTTTCCTCCCGGTGGCGGCAGTCCGCAGACGATCGTGGCGGGGCTGCCGATGTACCGGAATCCGATGCCCTGGAAGAAGACCGAGCTCACGCCAAACCTTGGTATCGATGAGACAGATGACATACGTCCCGGGCTCGGCTGGAAGGGCGTCGAAAACCTGGCGACGTTCGTGAAGAATGGCGGAGTGCTGGTCACGGTCGACAACACCGCCGACCTCGCCGTGACATTCGGACTGGCAAACGGAGTCTCCCTGAACCAGCCGCCCCGGCTGCACGTGGTCGGAAGTCTGCTTCGCACGAAAGTCGTCGACGATTCGAGTCCGCTTGCGTACGGCATTCGCGATAGCCTCGCCGTGTACAGCGACGGCGGCTCGAGCTTCAGCATCACCAATGTGCTTGGCACCCGCGGCGGGCGATTTCCAGATTCGGCGAATGCGCGGCCGACAGGTCGTGGGACTACCGACGACGTCGACGTTCCTCAGGGCCGATTCGCTCTCGATCCGCGTAACGACGTACCGCAGCGCAGGCCAGTGCAGCCGTGGCAGGCGGCGCCGGTAACGGACGAGCAGATGCGGAATCCGCTGACGATCATCCCGCCGGCGCTGCGACCGCGCGTGGTGCTCCGGTTCAGCGAGCAGCGCGATCTGCTCGCGTCGGGTCTCCTCGATGGCAACGACGTCGCGCAGCGTCCCGTCGTAGTGGATGTTCCACTCGGCAAGGGTCATGTCATTCTCTTCGCCAACAATCCAATGTGGCGAGGGGCAACGATCGGGAGCTATTTCCTCGTTTTCAATACGCTCCTCAATTTTGACCGTCTCGATTCAGCGAGGAAGCTCGATATTCGCTGAAATGCAGAGCGAATAAACAAGAAAAACGGTCGCCGAATTGGCCCTTCGTGGCACCCGCCCTGCAACGCAAAAAGCCGAGCACAGACCTTGGCGCGCAAACGGCGATGGAGGACCTGGCGATGGGCTATCGGACGTTTCTCGACTCGACGGGCAAGCGGTGGGAGGTATGGCTCGTAACGCCCGCCGCCGCGGAGAGACGAAAGGCGGACCGGCGGGGCGCCGCTGCGGGCGCCGAGGGCTTCGGGGGTACCTCCGAGCGGCGCCATACTCCGGATAGGCGAAAGGTCCCATTTCGACGGAGCGTGGCCGTCGCAAGCGAATACAGTCAGGGCTGGCTGTGCTTCGAGGGCGAGGGTGAAAAGCGGCGGCTCGCACCAGTGCCTCCAGGTTGGGAGGAGTCGGGCCCCGACCGCTTATCGACGTGGCTGCAGGCAGCGAAGCGCGTTGTGAAATGCGGGCCGTAATATAGATTCCGCTTCCGGGCATCGGCTCCTCCACTCGGGTCGCAACAAAACCAAATCGAGATATGCGCCAGGTCCTCCGTGAACGCGATGCGATGATTTGCCGGTCCTGCAACAACGAGGAGCGTGCGTCCGAAGGTTATCCCTGCTCGAACTGCGAGACATTCATCTGCATCATCTGCACGTTTCGCGGCGTGGTGTACTGCAGGAAGTGCGAAGCGGAGAGAGTGAATTCTCTGACCCAGCGCAGTGCCTAAAGCGCTGTCGGCGCTTCGGTTCACCAACTCATCTGAAATTCAGAATGAAAAGAATCTCCAGATCGTATTTCATCGCGCTGGTCATTTGCCTCCCGTTCGTCGCCAGCGGTCAGGAGAAACAGCGCTTCTCGAGCCTCGACGAGGCGCTGCAGGCGGGCGGCATTCTCCGCGGCCGACAGGGTCCGCAGAACGTGAACTGGATCGAGGGGGGAGCCCGATTCTCCTATACCGATCGCGATCCGGCCACGGGTACGCCGCTGATTCGCGCATACGATCCTCCCACTGGCAAGGACACGGTTCTTTTCGCGCCCACGGGCATCACGTTCCCCGGCACCAACCAGCCGTTCGCGTACGACGCGTTTGAGTGGGCGCAGGACTCCAAGCACCTCGTCTTCCAGACGAACTTTCGGCCCCTCTATCGAAACTCCGGCATTTCCGACTACTACATCTATTCTTTAGGCGACCGCAGAATGCAGCTCGCCACCAAGGACGCGCGGACTGGTGAGCTGTCTCCCAACGGCGCAATGCTGGGGTTCGAGCGGGGCGGTGACATGTACGTCACCGATCTCGCGAGCCATCAGGAGAAGCGACTGACGAGAGATGCCTCGGAGCACGTCTTCAACGGTCACTTCGACTGGGTATACGAGGAGGAATTCGGCCTTGCCCAGGCGTGGAAGTGGTCGCCCGACAGCCGTTACATCGCCTATTGGCAGCTGAACGACTCGGCGGAGCCGGAGATTCAAATCTCCGATTACTCGGGCCTCCACCAGCAATGGGAGAAGCTGCGGATACCGCAGGTTGGCGATTCCAACGCAACGGTGCGGGTTGGAGTTGTGAACGTTGCTACGGGCAAGAACACCTGGCTCGACACCGGCGAGCGCGGTGAGTTCTACATTCCGCGCATCTACTGGACGAGCCGCGCCGACACGCTTGCCGTCATCACGCTCAACCGACCGCAGAACGTGATGAAGCTCTTCTTCATCGACGTGCGGACAGGCGGGCGTCGCCAGGTCATGACGGAGGCATCCAAAACGTGGCTCGATGTCTACGACTTCTACGCCGGCATCGAAGACATGATGTCATTCCCGGAGAATTCACACGAATTCTTCTGGCTCTCCGACCGCGACGGCTATCAGCATCTCTACCGGTACGACTACTCGGGCAAGCTGATCAACCAGGTGACGCGTGGAAACTGGAACGCCACCCGGATCGAGGGAAGCGACGCCAAGGGTCAGACCATCTATTTCACGTCTACCCAGGCGTCACCGCTGCAGCGCCAGTTGTATTCCATTCGCTTCGACGGAACGAACCAGCGCCGCATCACGACCGTCGAGGGCACGCACCGAATCAACATGTCGCCCAGCGCGACGTACTTCATCGACAGGTACTCATCGCTCGGACAACCAACCCAAATAGAGCTGTGGACGGCGGCGGGACAGAAGCTGCGCACGATGGAAAGCAACCCTGCTGTGACCAACTGGCTCGCGACACACGCCTATTCGCCGGCCGAGATCTTCTCGTTCACCACGTCGGATGGGACACGCATCGACGGCAGCATCATCAAGCCGATACCATTCGATCCGAACAAGCGCTACCCCGTGGTTTTTGACATTTACGGCGGTCCGGGATCGCAACAGGTCTACAACCAGTTTGCATCCGCCGGGATGTCACAGTGGCTCGCGCAGCAAGGCTACATCATCGTCGGCCTCAACAATCGCGGGACGAACAACTACGGCAGCACGTTCATGAAGGTTGTTTACAAGCAGCTGGGCAAGTACGAGGCGCTGGATTTCGCCGAGGCGGCGCGATACCTGGGCAAGCAGACCTATGTCGATCCGAAGCGCGTCGCGATCGTGGGAACCAGTTACGGCGGTTATAGCGTTGTGTACACGATGGAGATGTATCCGGAGTTATTCCCTGTCGGCGTCGCCAACTCGCCCGGGACAGACTGGCGCTTGTACGACACGATTTACACCGAGCGCTACATGAGCCTCCTCGGCGACAACCTGAAGGGCTATGTCGAGAGCTCGGCAGTCGAGCAGGCTGCGAAGATGCGGGGCAATCTTCTGCTCATTCATTCGATGATGGATGACAACGTCCATCCTGTGAACACCATGCAGCTGTTGACAGCGCTGACGAACGCGGGCAGAGATGCGGAGCTCCGCATATACCCGTTTGGGCGGCACGGCGCGGCGTACAACGCGCAGAGCGGGCGACTGATCCGTCAGGTCACCTTCGGGTATCTCGAGCGCCATCTGAAGGGCAGTACTCCTCCGGCGCTCGCACCCGCTCGCTAGCTGACAAGAAAACGCCCGGCGCTGGACAACCAGCGGCGGGCGTTTGTCATTGGTGCTACAGCGGTCTGACTTACTTGTGCGCGTCTTTCCGAATGTCGCGCACGTCCTGCCGTCTGTCCTTGCGATCCTGGCGGAGGTCCTTGCGGTCGGACTTGAGCTCCTTCTTGTCCGCCTTGAACTCCTTCTTGTCTCCTGCCTTGATGTCCTTCCGCAGCTCCCTGCGATCGGCACGGACTTCCTTGCGGTCCGCGCGGATCTCACGGGTGTCGGAACGGACTTCTCTGCAGTCTGCTCTCGCGTTTGGATGATCCTTGCACCAGGCTACGAGTCTAGCTCTCGTCAGCCCGGGCGGCGCTTTTACAGCGAGCTGCGAGGACTGAGCGGAGGCATTCGATGCAACTGCCAGGATCAAGGCGGTCGCGAACGACGCCAGCTTTGCTTTCGACATCTTCTCTCCTTCCCCTTTCGAGGAGTGTTTTCGGGTGGGCGTATTCGCGCACCGTTCTTCATGAGAGACGCGCCATCGGAGGTCATGTTAACAGCGATGGCGTGATTGAAAGCCTGCGGTGTCCATTCGGGTTATAAAAAGGTCACAAATTCCCTGCCCATTTGTCCCGGCGATACGCGCTCATCGAGCGGAGGCTGGATTGGTGGTCGTCTTCGCTGGCAATGGCGCCATTAGAACGCGGTACTCCGCGTCGGGTGGTTTCCCTCCGTGAGGCCAGTCGCGGACCTTCGCCGGGAAATTCGGACGCGGGCGGGTGTTGATGTAGGTCGCGATGTCAAACGCCTGCTGCGGCGTGAGCGACTGCGGTCGATCGATCGGCATGACGGCGTGGATGAAAGACGCGGCGGTCACGATTCTGGCCATGCCCGCGCCGACGTTGTACGATCGCGGCCCCCACAACGGAGGAGCCAGTGTTGTGCCTTGTCCAGTCGCTCCGTGACAGCGTACGCACGTCGATACGAATACCGCCGCGCCACGAGCGGGATCGCCCTGAAGCGCGGGCAGCTTCGGCAGGCCCTGTCCTTCCATTTCAACGCCGACCGGGATTCCGCTCGAGAGAAACGCGAAGTAACTAACGATGTCACGCATGTCTCGGCCGGCCGGATTCAAAGCGCGACCATTCATGCTTCTCATGAAGCAGTCGTTGATTCTGTCTTCGATGAGGTCGACTTTGCCGCTTCGTGCGCGGTATTGCGGGAAGCGCGCATAGGCCCCGACCCAAGGCATTGCTCCGGGCTGCAGACCATCCTTGAGGTGACAACTGGCGCAGCGCAGCGAGTTGCCTACATGCCGCGGCAGACTGTCCCGGGTGGCCAGAAGGATCGCGCGGCCTCTGAGCGCTGACGCACGATACACGCTGTCGCGCAGCTCCGCATCGACGGGAATCCTGAAGCGCGCCTTCTGCCTGGTGCCAGACTGGGTTACCAGCTCGAAAGTTCGAGGACGCGCAGGCACGTGCTCGAATGCCGCGAGCAGGAACGAGCCCGCTACGACGACGGCTGCGTAATAGAGGCGAGGCGTCAGTCGGCCCTTATAGGCAAGTCAGCTGGTATTTCAGTCGATCCAGCGGCGCGCGATCTTGCTTCGCCGTTGCCGGTGTCTCCCTTGATGGAGGAAACGAGGTCGCTAACGACGCCGTCGATTCGCGAATTGAACGATTGGGCGACGCCGGCGATCAGCGCTGCGACGACTCCGTCCAGAGCGCCGCCAAGCTTGCTGCCGGTTTCCTTCGTCGCATCAGCTGTCACCTTCGCCGCCTTCACGTCCGCGTGGGATGCACTCAGCGCGATTCCTGCTCCAAAGGCGACGCCGACGGCGGCCCATGGATGGTCCCTGACTTTCTGCGCCACGTCTACCTTTCGCTCCAGCTCGGCGATCGCTCTGGACATGCGCGCTTTGGTCTGCTCGATGTCGGCCCGCACCTCCGTCGTCGTCTCAGGCATGATCGTTTCTCCGTAGCGTTGCCAGTGTTTGCTCGGGCTTCAGTTTTCCTGGCGACAACATAGCGCTGCTGCGCTTGAGCAGGTAAAACGCCCCTCCGGCGAGGATAGCGGTCAGCACGAACGCCGCAATCCAGTACCGTCCACGAAATAGGGCATCGCCGAGCAGGAGGACCATTCCGAATACGAGCATCTGGACCGTCAGCAGGCCAAGCATCGCCGCCGCGATGGCGAAGCCCGTACCCTTGCCGATATCGCGCGCAATCTGGGCAAACTCGATTCGCGCGAGGTGAACCTCCTGGCGGGCGAGATGCGCTCCATCTTCCGCAACGTCGCGGATGAGTTGGCCGACTCCGCGGTTGGTTTCGGATGCGCGTAACATCGACATGGCTAACGCCGGAGCGCTTTGCCGATCAGGTAACCAGCGCCGAGCGCAACGAGCAGGGAACGAGCAGGATGTTCCTTGACCTGCCTTTCAACGCCATCCTTCACCTTGTCGAGATCCGCATCACGCAGCCAGTCGGCGCTCGACTGCATTCCGCTGGCGAGGGTGTCGGTGACGGCGGCAATCGTCGGGTCGCTGGTGATGGCGACCGATGATCCCGCGCCTGAAGTCTCCGTCGATGGCCTCCGCTGACGCAGCGCTTCTGCGCCAGCTTGCAGTCCGTCGGCGAGCATCGCCGGAATGCCCGACGCTTTTTCTTTGACGCTTGATACTACGCTCTTCACCTGACCGCTGACTCCACGGTCGGTATCGGTGCCACTATTCTCGATGGGTTCGTGGTCAATTCGTTCCATGGATACAGCCCTCGACAGTTGTTGAGCCGCATCGCGCGGCGACGAACTATTGACCTGCAGGAGCCGCGCCGCTGTGCGGCCCGTCAACGAGAGGAGCGGCTCGCGAGCTGGGTGATCGTGTGGAGTTCCGACGCGCGTCGCTTGAGGGCGCGCTGGCTTTGCTCGATCGTGATCAACTCGAACCTGACCATTTCGCCGGGCGAGCGTTGGCTAATGATCGGAAGATCGGCCTCGACGACAACGGCAATCTTGGGGTAGCCACCAACGGTAGGCGCGTCGGCCATCAGTGCGATTGGAAATCCATCTCCCGGAACCTGGATAGCGCCCGGACAGCTCGCTTCTGAAGGAAGAGCTCCGGCCGTGTTCGCGAGCGGGGGTCCTTCGAGCTTGTAACCAGTCCGGTCCGACGCAAGTGAGATCCTGAACTCACTTTCGGTCAGGGTGCGCCACGCAGTTTCGTCGAACAAGTCGGAGTGCGTACCGCGGGTGATATGCACTATTCCCGCGGTATAGCGGGGAAGAAGATCGGCGCCGCAATGGAACCCATCGGCTGGTGTCTGACTCGATGGTCCCAGCGCCAGCGAATCGCCGCTCTTGAGCATTCTTCCCAGGTGGCCCCCGAAGCGGCCGGGAAGGTACGTGGACCTGCTACCAAGGACCCTGGGGACATCGATTCCGCCATTGACCGCGAGATAGAGAAAACGGCCGCTGGAGATCTGCTCGATCACGAGCTCTTCGCCGGCCCGGGCGTGAATTGTCGAAAAAGGTGCGATGGCTCTCGCCGAAAGCGTTGCTCGCCCGCTGGCGCCGCCAAGCGAGAACACGGAATCCTGCTCGAACCTTATCGCGCCGCCGCCAAGAGCCCATTCGAGCCCCGCGGCCTCCACCTGATTTCCCACCAGCGCATTCGCCGCACGAATGGCGAATGAGTCGATCGCGCCACCCGGTGGAACTCCGGAAGCCCTCGAGTGCCTTCGCCCACAGTCCTGAACCGTCAGATAAGGCGGCGCGCGCGTGATGGTGATCACGGCACGCGCTCGAATCGCACAGTGTCGCCCGCCCGTAACAGCGCCGACGGCTCTCGGGCGGGATCGAACATCACATTCTCGGTTCGGCCGATGATGTGCCATCCGCCGGGAGTGTCCAGCGGATAAACGGCCGTCTGCGCCGCGGCGATGGCCACGCTCCCCGCCGGAACGCGGGGTCTCGGCTCCGGGCGACGAGGGAGTTGAAGCGAGGGATCCAGCTCGCTGAGATAGCCGAAGCCGGGGACAAAACCGAGCAGATCCACGGTGTAGGAGCGCGCGCTGTGGCGCGCGATCACTTCGCCCGGAGACAGCCGGGTCGCTGCGGCAACCGCGTCGAGATCCATTCCGTCGTAATGAACAGGAATCACGTGATTGCGCGGTTTTGTTTCCCCGCCGCGAACCTGAGTGGCCGCTTCGCACGCGTCGAGCAGCTTTTTAGACATCTCCTCGTACGAAACGTTGAGCGCATCGTAGAAGACCGTGAGCGCGAGATACGCGGGAACGATGTCTTCTACGTGAGGTATCCTCGCTGCCTCGAGGGAACGGGCTGTCGCGTGAATTCGCTCGAGAAGTTTCGGACTGCGCTCGGTACCGAATGCGATCGTGACCGCGGAGTCGCCGAGCGAGTGCGCTCGCAGGCCGGTTGAGATCACGCCGCGAAAGGAGCGATCACGACGCGGGATTGCTTGAGCCGGGCGTTCAGCGCGCGCAGAATCGATGCTGCATCGGGATTGTCACCGTGCACGCACAGCGATTGGGCCGAAATGCGGAGCTCAGAACCGTCGTCGGCGGTAATGGTCTGTCCTTTGACGAGCATCACGGCGCGCTGGACCGCGCTCTTTACGTCGTGGATTACCGCTCCCTCTTCGTGGCGCGGGACCAGTGTCCCATCGGGTTTGTAAGCTCTGTCGACGAAGGCCTCGGTCGCGAATGCGATCCCGGCGCGCTGTGCCGCATGCGCCATCTCGCTGCCAGCAGGCCCGAGCAGGGTGAGAGACGCTTCGACGTCCCGAATCGCCGTTACGACCGCACTCGCTGCTTCTCGATCTCGGGCTGCGCGGTTGTATAGCGCGCCGTGTGGCTTGACGTAGGAGAGCCTCGCACGCTCCGCGCCACATACGTCTCGCAGCGCGCGGATCTGGTATGTGACATGGAGGGTGATCTCTTTGGGAGAAAGACCGAGCTCGCGCCTACCGAAGCCGGGAATATCGGGATACGACGGGTGGGCCCCAATGGTGACACGACGAAGTTTGGCGGCTCTGACAGTGTCTCGCATCGTTGTCGCGTCACCAGCGTGGAATCCGCACGCGATGTTCGCTGACGACACGAGGTCGAGAAGGGCTTCGTCTTCCGCGGCCCGCGAGCGGCCGAAGCCTTCTCCCAGATCGGCGTTCAGGTCTATTGTAAGGGGCAACAGGCTATTTCTTGCGGACTTTCTTCCCGCCGCTCACCGGCTTCGCTTCGACGATCCCCCATTCCTGCACGTCGTCCTCGAAGCCGCCGCGCCCCACCTTCGGGAAAAGCCTTTCCCTCACGACGACAGGAGTCAGCCAGTAGGTATATCCATCGTCCGCTTCGACCGGCAGCCACGCGAACTTCGTGCGGACGCGCTCGTCGCCAATTTTTCCACGCAGATGTCGCCGACGCTTCCACTTCACGGTTTAGTCCCCCTTTCCGTCTGAGTCTAGACGCGGTCTTCGAGTCCCTTTACGCCCGCCAGTTCGGCGCAGTTCGCACAGCAGTAGAACGTGCCGTTGCTCTCGACGCCGTGGCCGATGATCTTGCAGCCGCAATGGGAGCACTTGGGTGCGAGCGCATGGATGGCGCACTCAAATGAATCGAAGGTGTGAGTCTTACCTTTCATTGTGACGGTGAACGATTTGTCATAATCGTTGCCGCAGACTTCGCACTTCGCCATTAGGCCCCCATGGTGCGGTCACTGACGGGCCCTCTACGGCGAATCTAATGCCGCTGTGACGGGGATCTCACCTGAATACTTTCCTCATCTTGGTGTCGGGATCGCGTGCGAAGCGGAAGGCGAACCAGGCGAGATCAGTGACGAGCTCGTCGTACGCCTGGGGATCCATTTTGTCCGCTACGACGTTCATGCGTCCCGAAATCTGGGTCTTGAGATGCTCGATCCATTCTTTCGTGAAGTCGGCCATGGGGCGGGGCTCCGGTAGCGTCTGAGTCTGCGCGCGTGCCGTAAAATCTACGCCTTTTTCGGTCGAATACGTTACCGTATCCGAGGCGGGGAAGTCTAGCGAGCAATGGATTCGTCGAGGGAGATAGAGTTCGCGGAGCGCCTGGCGAGAATCGAGCAATCGATCGCGCTGGTCCAGCGCTCGGTTGATCTATTGCTCGCTGAGCGCTCGTCTCCAGCCCAGCAGGGGACACCCGCGCGCGTCTTTCGAGAACAGAGACCGGACCCCCTCGCCGAACAGGCTGTTCACGGGCGCAGGTCGGGATTCGCACCGGCAGCAGCAGCTCCTGGCCGCCGCCGAGACACCGCAGACGACGTGTTCATAGCAGAGAGCCTTTCGTCCTGGTTCACGTCGCGAAGCACCGAATGGTGGCTCAGCCGACTCGGAATCGGCTTCGTGATCCTGGCCGTTCTGTTTTTGTATGGATACGCGATCGACAAAGGCTGGATCACTCCGCCCATCCGCGTTCTGGCCGGCACAGTTGTAGGTGGTGTTCTTTGCTGGGCCGCGACTCGCGCGAAACCCTCCCCAAGGACGACCGCCCCCCGAGACCTGGGATTTCGCGAGCTGTTCTACGGCGGTGCCCTCGCGGTCTGGTACATCACCGCGTACGCAGCGGCAGTTTGGTATCAGCTGATTCCCATCCCCACCGCCCGCCTCGCGTTCTTTGTGCTGGGGATACTATCGACGTGGATTGCACTCCACGAGCGACGCGAGATATTCGGGTTTGTCGCCGTGGCGACGGGGTTCGCAACGCCTTTCATTCTCACGGCGCCGGCAGGCTCGGTCACGGAGCTGTCGCTGTACGTGGGCGCAGTGACCGCGATGGGGCTCACGATCTATCTCATGCGCGGCTGGCCTTCGATCGTGTGGATCACGTTCATTGCGTTCTGGGCCACCGTCGCAGCCTCCAGCGAGGCGCACCGATCCATAGCGTTCACCACGCTGGTCATCCTCGCGACCGCGGCGTTCGTTCGCGTCCCCGCGCTTCGGCGCGAGCTGCTTCTGCTCGGTTCCGAGCGATACACGCCCTACCCACTCAGCAACGCGATGCAGCGCCTGATGGATGGTCTCGATTCATTTGCGGCAGCACTGGGAGGGGGAAAAAGCGCTTCGGACAGCCTCGTACTCTGGGTTCTAACGCTGCTGAGCCCTTTCCTGGCAGCTGATTTTTTCGAGCGCATCTGGCCAACTACACCGGGCCAGGTTTGGGGAGTTGCACTGCTGTTGCTCGGGGCGGGCGCATTTGCGTTGGCTCGCCGTGGCCCGCAGCCGGGCACCGAGGTTACACACGTCGCGGCGACAGCCGCCGTGCTGTGGGCGGTGCTGGGGATAGTGCGCATCGCACCGGCCCCCGAGAACATCCCTCTGTCATCGGTCGTTGCTGTGCTCGTTCTCCTGTGGTCGACGCCTACGTACGCCGGTGCCCGTGCCGTGGCCAAGGCCACAATCGCGATCGCCTTGCTGTCGATTGCGGGGCACGAGCTGAGCTTTGCTGATGTTGGACTAGTGCATCTGCGATGGGTGCTGTCGGGCATTGCGACTGTTGGCGGCGCTAGCTTGATCGCGCAAGCGTTGATCGAGGATCCGAGCGAGAAATTGCAGGGACTGGTACTCGGCCTCGCCGCGTATCTCACCGGATTGGTGGTTGTGTGGCGCGCCCTGGAACCTGTTTGGGCGCCCTTGGTCACGACGAGCTACGCTGCTCTCGGTGCGGTGCTGCTGATTCTGAGCCGGCGCCCTGGCAGCAATCCGCTGCTCAAACATCTCGGCGGCGCCACGATGTTGATCGTGGTCGCGAGACTGCTGCTCGTCGACCTCTCGAGCGTCGAAACTATCTGGCGGGTGCTCCTCTTTCTCGTCATCGGAGCCCTGTTTCTCTATACCGGGTACCGGATGCAGTCGGGCACTGCTGAGTCCGAAAAGTAGGGAAGGCCACCGCGGCGCGGGCTGTTGTTGTTGCCGTTGTGTGACAAGCCAGTCATAGAGGAATAATCTCAAGGAGTTCTATGATTGGAACTAAGCTGGTTAAGTGTTTTGCGGTGGTCGCAGCGCTCGCAGTGAGTGCAGCTTCCGCTCAGGCTCAGCACAAGCAGGTCCGCGATGGATTTTGGTTCAGCGGCGGGCTCGGGTACGGTTCCCTTGGCTGCGACGGTTGTGGATCGCGTGAAGGCGGCTTGAGCGGTGACATCTCGGTGGGTGGTACGATCAGTCCGAGGTTCCTGCTCGGCGTCGGCGCCGCAGGTTGGTCGAAGTCAGAACAGGGTGCAACGCTCACGGTCAGCACACTGGACGCGCGTGTTCGGTTTTACCCCTCAAGGACGGGTGGTTTTTTCGTGACCGGCGGCCTGGGACTAGGCACGGTAAGGGGTTCGGTGTCCGGATTCGGCAGTGCTACCGAGACGGGAGTCGGCACCATTCTCGGGCTTGGATGGGATATTCGTGTTGCCAGAAATACGAGCATCACGCCGTATTGGAATGGCTTCGCGATGAAGAACTCGAATACCGACGCGAACGTTGGACAGGCCGGACTCGCGATAACGCTTCACTAGGCGTTACTGGATCCTGGCAGGAAAAAAGAGGCCCGCGTTCAGACGCGGGCCTCTCTGTCATTTCCTTCGGAGTAGCGTAGCTAGCGCCCTAAAGTTGACGGAGGGTGAGGGATTCGAACCCCCAAGCCCTTGCGGGCGCCAGTTTTCAAGACTGGTGCAATAGCCGTTCTGCCAACCCTCCATTCTCAAGATAGACGCGCCAATCCCCCCCGGCAACGCGCTATCTCGACGTACTCGCAAGCACATCCTCGAGCTGAGTGGCGCGCGCGATCCTTTCCACCTGCGAGCGTATGCGCGCCGCTTCATCGCTGCGCCCCGCCTGGGCGAGCGCAGCACTCAAAACCAGCCCCGTGCGCACGTAGAGGTACGGAATTCCGGCTGATGGACGATCAACCCACAGCTCACGTCTTGCCAGCGACGCAGGTCCCTTGAAATCCGTTTGCCATAGTGCCCGGGTCGTCTGAAGGTCGAACCATCCCTCTCCTTCCATGGCGACAATCCCGTCGCCCGGTCTTGGGGTGTGGGGCATCAGCTTCCTGGCGAGCCCGACCGTCACCGTGTACGGACCGAATCCCATCTCATCGGCGTATCCGCCGGTGGTGCGACCGAAAAAGAAAGGACGCTCCGGGTACGCGTCGCGGATCATGTACAGCACGAAGAGATCACCTCGCTCGAGTCCGGCGAAATCGCCGAACGGCCGCGGTTGAATCGTGACGACAATGTCCGTTCCTTCCTTCCGGAATGTCTGCGGCGCGGTGAGCTCGATTACGGACGGCACCGCATCGCCCTGGTCCATTGTCAGATTGAGCGGCGGGCGCGACGGCTTCTTCCACTGCTTGCCGCGATAGACCTTCGGTCCATTCAACGAATCGTATTCGTAAATCGGGCGGCGCAGCAGTTGTCGCGTGTACCAATCCGTGTTGAGGAGCGACAGGCAGGCAACGATGACATCTCGCCTAATGCCCTCGACCTCCTGTGCGTACCAGAGCGGAAACGTGTCGTTGTCGCCGGCCGTGATGAGAATCCCATACGGCTCGACGGAGTTGAGCATATCGGCAGCGAAGTCCGCGGTATCGGTTTGTTCCGAGCGGGACGCCGCCTGCCAGTTGCCGAGCAAGGGGACGAGCGCGATCGCCAGCACCGGACTCGCCAGGAGCCAGCTCCTTCGGCGTGGTAGCTCCAGTGTTCCACTTCCAAGCTGGACTTTCTCCGATCCGAGCATGACCGCGACGGTCTCCCACACGAAGATGAGACCGAGAGCTGCCCAGACGCTCCACGCGGAGAAGCTCCACAAGTAGAAGTAGTCGCGGTCGCGCACCTCGCGGGGAACGGTGTCCCCCAGATCGGGTGACTGCGACGAACCGTACTTGAAGTTCATGTAGTAGATGAGCGCGAGTGTCACCATCAGCATCAGCGGCCCGAAGTAGGAGAAGGATCTCAGATCGCGCTTCCAGTGGACATAACCACCGAGCCCACCGAGCAGAAGGAACAGCGTGGCTAACATCTTCTGCAAACCGGGATACCTGTCGAAGGGATCTCGCAACCACTGCCACCGGAAATACAGCCACCACATCCCGACCTGCGCTTCGTAGGGCGCCTGTCTCTGCGTCAGCGCTGGCTTGCCGTACTGGCCGCGATTGAAGTTGTACATGAAGCGATCGTAGGTCGCTTTACTGAACGTGCAGCTGACGGCAATACGCGTCGCACATCCGGTGGGCTCACCCTCGTTGATGGCGGGGAAGCGCCCAGCACGAAGGGGCTGCGTCAGAAACGGCGTCATGCCCAGGAGAAGCGCGCCTGCGATAGGGAGAAGAAGCTTCCAGCGAAGAAGTGTGCGTGTCCGGCGAATGATGACAGCAGCCGCAACGGCCGGGAGCGCGAGAAAGCCAGCCATGTGGTTCGCGTAACCGAGTCCGCTCAGATAGGCGATGAGCACCAGGAGCCGATCCGCCTTGGGTCCGTCCGGATCGTCGCACCAGCGTACGATCAACCACGACACGAGTGCGAGTCCCAGAAGCGACACCGTGTAAACTTTCTCGTTCACGACCGACTGCGCCCAGACGGTGAACGCTGTCGCGCCGATCAGAGCCGCGAGCGAGCCTCCGACTATTCTCTGCCAGCGGTCCGGCAGCCATCCAACCAGCACACGCTCCGTGATGAGGAACCACATTGCAGCGGCGCCGGCGCTGCACAGCGCGGCGAGAATGTTGATCCGCATCGCGACATTGGGCGCGATCGGGAGTATCGCGAAGAAGCGGCCGAGCAGAACGAAGAATGGATTGCCGGGCGGATGCGGCAGGCCGAACGTGTAGGCTGCGGTGATGTACTCGCTCGTATCCCACATCGCTGTTGATGGAGCGAGCGTCAGCAGGTAAAGGACAAAAATCAGGCCCGACGCAATTGCTGCGGCGCGATACGAGGGCCTGTAGTCGAGATCTTCGCGTGTCTCCGGAATCGCCGTCATTGCTAGTGACGGAACTGCCGCTTGCCAGTAAACACCATCGCGATGTCGTACTCGTCGGCAGCCTTGATCACCTCTTCGTCGCGGACCGAGCCTCCCGGCTGAACGATTGCCGAGACACCGGCCTCTGCCGCCTGCTCGACTCCGTCCCGGAACGGGAAAAACGCGTCGGAGCCCATGACGGAGCCCTTGGTGTCGTGTCCAACGAGTCGCGCCTTGTGAACCGAGAGAAACGCCGCGTCGACCCTCGACATCTGTCCTGCGCCGATCCCGATCGTCGTACCTTCGCGCACGAGAACGATCGCGTTCGACTTGACGCTACCAACCGCGCGCCACGCGAAGCGCAGATCCCACCATTCAGCTTCGGTCGGCTGCCTTGCTGTGACGACACGCCAGTCTTTCTCGCCGCCACCCAGCGGAGCACGCTCCTGCGCAAGGAATCCGCCTCGCACGCGTTTGTAGTCGAGTGCCTGTTCGCGCCACTGTGCGCGTCCCTCGAGCACCCGAAGATTCTTCTTGCGGCCGAGTATTTCAAGCGAGCCAGGCGTGAAGCTTGGCGCGACGATGCATTCAACAAAGAGACTCGACACAGCTTCGGCGATCACTTCATCGACACCGACTGTAAAGGAGATCACCGAGCCGAAGGCCGATACAGGGTCACAGGCGAGCGCCTTTTTGTAGGCGTCCAGCCCCGTGGCGCCGGTCGCGATCCCACACGGTGTCGTGTGTTTCACGATCGCACAGCACGTCTCCCCCTGAAACGGATCGGTGGCGAATAACGCTCCTTCCAGGTCGAGGAGGTTGTTGAACGACAGCTCCTTTCCGCCCTTCTGCGCGAGCGCCGCGATTCCAGCATTCTTGCGCTCGACGTAGAAGGCAGCGCGTTGTCCCGGATTCTCCCCGTACCTGAGCTCGGTCTCCCGCTCGAGGGGGATGGCGATGCGCTCCGGAAAGATTTCGGAGCGCTGGCACCCGAACCAGTAAGCGATTGCGGCGTCGTAGGCGACGGTGTGCGAAAAAACCTTCTCGGCGAGAAGACGGCGAAGGTCCAGATCATCGTCCCCGGCCTCGAGGGCGGCGAGCACTCGCCCGTAGTCGGCCGGGTCGACGATCGCCGTAACCGAAGCAAAGTTTTTTGCCGCCGATCGAAGCATCGACGGGCCGCCAATATCGATCTGCTCGATGACATCTTCAGGCTTGGTATTCGGCCGCGCGGCCGTATCCTCGAACGGATACAGGTTCACGGCGACGAGATCGATCTGTGCGATGTCATGTGCGGCAAGCGCCTTCATGTGCTCCGGAACGTCGCGCCGCGCCAGCAAGCCTCCGTGGATGGCCGGGTGGAGGGTCTTCACGCGACCGTCGAGCATCTCCGGAAAACTGGTGATCTCACTGACGTCGCGCACGGCTACGGCAGCATCGCGCAACGCCTTGGCGGTGCCGCCGGTGGAGATGAGTTTCCAGCCAAGCTTGGTCAGGCCTCGTGCGAAGTCGACGATCCCGGTTTTGTCGGAGACGGATAGCAATGCGGTAGGCATCAGACAGGGGTTTTCTGTTCTAGTTGTTGGAGGATCGCAACCATCTCTACGGCGCGTGGGTAGACAACGTGCTCGACGTTCAGCACTCGCGCGGCCAGCGTGTCTGCGGTGTCGGATTTGTCGACACGGACGCGCCACTGCGCGATGATCGGGCCGCGGTCATAGTCATTATCAACAAGGTGAACTGTTACCCCTGTTTCCTCCGCTCCCGACGCGATCACGGCTTCGTGAACGCGTGAACCGTACATGCCCTCCCCGCCAAATGCAGGGAGAAGAGCGGGGTGGATGTTCATGATTCGTCCCGCGTACTCCCGAATCACCTTCGGTGGAATCCGCTTCAGGTACCCCGCGAGCACGACGAGATCTATCCGGAACTCACGCAACAGGTTGAGAAGCTCGGACCCATCGTCGTCCGCGCTGAATGGAGCGATATCGATCGACGCGGTTGCCGCCCGAATGAGCGCCGGCGAATCGGGTCGGTTGGACGCGACGAGGACGACTCTCGCTATTCGCTCTCTGGCGAGGTTGTCGAAGTGATCAATGATTGCCTGAAGATTGGACCCGCGCCCGGATGCGAGCACGGCGAGACGTGACGGCATCCCCGATTTTACGCGTAACAGTAGAAGTCAGTAAGACCGAAACAGCATCTCGACGGCTGCGGCCAGCGTGGGAGCCGTCTCGATTCCATCCGCCTGGACCTTGCGCCGATCTTCATCTGTCGTCATGTGCGACGAGATCATGATTCCCCGGCCCCCCAACGTTTTCGACGCGGCGACATCGCGCCATCTGTCGCCGATGTAGGCAACGTTCGCTGCGTCGAGTCGGAAGTCGTGCAGTGCGTCGTCGAACATTCTGGTCCCCGGCTTCCGGCAGTCGCACGGTCCGGTGACGCTTGGATGGTGCGGGCAGAAGTAACTCCCGTCGATATGGGCGCCTTCCGCCTGGAGGAGAGCCTCGAAGTGTCTGCGAACAGCTTCGTAGTCCTCGAGCTTGAAGATTCCCCGCGCAATCCCGGATTGATTGGTGATCACGATTGCCGGCACTCTCGCGTCGTTGATTCGCTTGACCGCGGCGGCCGCGCCTGGAATCAGCCGTACCTGATCGGGCGACTTGATGTAGTGAGCATCTTCCATGATCGTGCCGTCGCGGTCGAGAAATACCGCGTCCGGTAGCTTGCTCATGACAGCGCTTTGAGCACGGCTCGGCAAAGTGTCGCGTCTTCACGCGGCAGGACGCTTCTGAGATCGAGCAGCACCTTCCCGTCAGCAATCCGCCCGATCACTGATGGTTCGGACCGACGCAGCTTCTCTTCGGTCTGTTGGGCGCCTCCCTCGAGAACGACAGCGCTGGACGGGATCTCTGCGGTGGGGAACGCACCGCCTCCGACACTGGCTTTGCTCGAAGTCACCCTGACGTCGAGGCCGGCCTCGCGGAGCGTGCGCGCGACTGCGTTGGCGCGCGATTCGATTTCCCCCGCTGTCGCAGTGAGCATTGCCAGCACCGGAATCTCCGCGAGCGCGCGCTCTGGCTCGAGGTAGAGCCGCAGCGTCGCCTCGAGCGCTGACAAGGTGAGCTTGTCCACCCTGAGCGCGCGAGCGAAAGGATTGTTGCGGAGCTTTGCAACGACGGTCGAAGCGCCAAGAATGACGCCCGCCTGGGGGCCGCCGAGCAGCTTGTCGCCACTCATCAAAACGAGTGTTGCCCCGGACGCGAGAGCGCTCGACGCTGTCGGTTCGCCAGTGAGTCCATATGCGTCGAGCGGCAACATCAGTCCGCTTCCGAGATCGTGTATTACCGGCAGTCCGTGCTCTGCGGCGATAAATGCCAGGCGCTCGACACTCACCTCCGACGTAAAGCCTTCGATCGTAAAGTTGCTGCGATGAACCTTCACTATCGCGCCGGTCTTCGGCGTGATCGCTCTCCGATAGTCGTCGTCGTGGGTTCTATTCGTGGTGCCGACTTCCACGAGCCTGGCACCGCTGCGGGCCATGATGTCGGGAATACGGAAGCTCCCGCCGATCTCGACGAGCTCGCCCCTCGAGACGAGCACCTCCTTCTTCTGTGCCAGCGCATTCAGCGACAAGACCATTGCCGCGGCGCAGTTGTTGACCACCAGCGCGTCTTCGGCACCGGTGAGCTGACGGAGAAGGCCTACACAATGAGAGTAGCGCGAGCCACGCTGCCCCGTCTCGATGTCGTACTCGAGATTGCTGAATCCCTCCGCAACTTCCTCAATTGCCCGAATCGCCACATCGGCGAGCGGAGCGCGGCCAAGATTCGTGTGCAATACGACACCGGTGGCATTTATCACGCGGCGCAGCGAAGACTGCGTGCTGTGGCGGACGACGGAGGCAATGCTCTCGATCCACTGCTGTTCGGTGCGCTGGGCGCCACCGACGTTTCTAGCGTCGTCAACGGCGGTTCTCACCGCGTCCAGAACCACGCGCCTCGGATGCTGCTCGAGAAGCGAACGCACGCCAGCCGTCTCGAGCAGCGCACTGACGCTCGGCAGATCCCGTCTCGCGTCGGTCATTTTTTCACTGGAGGCGATCCAGGCGGATTCGCCGCTGGTTTGGGCGCAGCCGGAGGTGGTGGCGCCGGTGTGGTGTAAGACCGCTCGCTATCTCCGGTATAGCCGAGAATCCCGCGGATTCCGATCGCTCGAACGCGGTACGTGGTCTTTGACGGTAGCGGACGCTGGAGCTTCAACTCGACCTCGGATATTGGCGAGGGACGCGGCATCACCGGCTTCAGGGTGTCGACGGGAACCGCTCGTGCACCGACGCTGACGATTGTAACCCGCGCCGAGTCCGGTCCAATCAAGGCGAAGTTACCGGTGGTGAGCGTTTGGGATGGATCGATCGGCCGGTCGAAACCAACCCCTAGCGTGACGGAATCCGCGGCTATGACGTCGCGAATGCGTGGTGCAACCGAGTCGTGCTTGAAAATCAGGAGAGTAGAGGCAGTGGTGTCCGCGAGACTGACCGAAGTGCTGTCCCACGGCTCGCTCTGGTCGATTGCAAAATTCTTGTTGAGATCCAGGTATGCTCGGACCGTGTAGCGCGCCGGCGGCATATGATCGATTGCGAACGCGCCGCTGGAATCAACTAGCGCGATGTACGGGTGGAGCGTGTCGGACCTGACGAACGATTCCACCAACGCTGCTTTGGCGGGCGTGCCCGACACCCAATCGAAGACGCGACCGGCGAGGCGGGTGCGTGGAATCGTCTTGCCGGTCGAAAAGAAAGTCGACGCTCCGGTATTCCTGACGTTGCCCCGAATGTCCGCCAGGCCGGGCAGCATGATCACCGTATACGGTGTGTTCGGACGCCACCCGCGGCGCGGTCGCACACCAATCGCGTCGCGGTGCCATGAGACATTGGGAGTTCCATCGCGGGGTGAGATGAGAAAGAGATCGGCGAGCGTCGTAGCAGCGACCGGCCGCTCGCTCACTACCTCGTCGAAGCGGAAGAGCACCTCCTTGGGGGAGACTCCAAGAGTTCCGGAATCAGGGATGATCCCCACGATCTGCGGAGCAGCAATATCCGGCGGACCGCCAGGGGGCATGCCGGGCGAGGCGCACGCCAGTCCGAGCAACACGGCGGCAATCAGCCGCCGCAAAGCGCTTCCACTTTTTCAGCGAGCTGCCCGCGTCGCTTGATCCATTCCTGTTCCTTGGTTCGCTCCGATTCAACGACGTTTGCCGGCGCCCGATTGATGAATCCGTCGTTTTGCAGGCGCTTCGACAGCGCTTCCAGTTGCGTCTCGAGCTGCTTGAGCTCTCCCCGTAACTTGCCGCATTCCTTTGACAGATCCACCAGTCCCCCAAGCGGAACGATGACTTCGCTCCCGTCGGCCAATACCGAGTGAGCGGCACCTGCGCCCGGAGATGCGCCGCCAATAGTCACCGTCGCGCGCGCCAGCTGGCCAATCAGTTTGGCGTGGTCCTCGAAGAGCTGGGAGTCCGTCCGCGACTGAATCACCGCATCTATCAGTTTGCCCGGTGCGATCGCGTAGTCCGAGCGGATCTGGCGCACGGCACTCACTGCATCGCGAACGAGATCGAAGCGCGCCATGTCATTTCTGTCTTTCGACGATTCCGGATGAGGGATCGGCCACGAGGCGATCGCCAGGAACTCGCATCTGCTGGTTGAAGCAGCAACGGGAAGGCGTTGCCACAGCGTCTCAGTAATGAAGGGCATGATTGGGTGCAGGAGTCTCAAGGCGTGGTCAAAAACGTGGGTGAGCACCGCGCGCGCGACTTCGCTGTCACCGCTGCCTGCGCCGATTCTGCCCTTTGTCGTCTCGAGGTACCAGTCAGCGACCTCATTCCAGACGAAGCGCCGCGCCGCTTCGGAGTATTCGCTGAGACGCAACCCTGCGTAGCGCTCGTCTGGGGGCCACTTTCCTTGCTCAGGACGCGCCGGACCGAGCGCGATGTGGCATGCGAGGATCGTGGCGTTGAGCCGCCCCAATATCCATCGGTCGGCGAGTGCGAGCTCCTCGTCCTTGAGCTCATCGACGCTTCTTACCGGAGACGCTCCGACGTTCGCCAGCAGGAAGCGACCAACGTTCCAGAGCTTGGTGGCGAAGTTGCGGCCGGGCGCGAATGAGCGCTCGAGATCGCGGTGATCGAGCATCAGATCCGCACCCATGCCCATACCCGAGATCACAGTGTAGCGCAGCGCATCGGCGCCGTACTTCGCGACGACGTCGAGTGGATCAATGCCGTTGCCAAGCGACTTCGACATCTTGACGTGGTCGGCATCGCGCACCGTCCCGTGCAGGTAGATGCTGTGAAACGGTGGAGCATCCATGAAGGCGTAGCCCGCCATGACCATTCTGGCGACCCAGAAGAAGAGAATCTCCGGGGCCGTGATCAGATCATCCGTCGGATAGAAGGCGGCGAGCGCAGCCGAGCTTTTGTCGGGCCAGCCGAGTGTCGAGATGGGGAATAGCCACGACGAGAACCAGGTGTCGAGGACATCCTCGTCCTGGTGAACAGGCCCCCCGCACTTGTCGCACGCGCTCACATCCGTGCGACTCACTATGTGTTGGTTGCATGCATCGCAGTACCAGACTGGGATGCGATGCCCCCACCATAGTTGTCGAGATATGTTCCAGTCGCGGATGTTCTCGAGCCAGTTGACGTAGACCGCTTCCCAGCGCTCGGGCAGAATGCGAATGGTGCCCTCGCGAACGGCGTGCAGTGCAGGCTTGGCCAGGGGCTTCATCTTCACGAACCACTGGTCGGAGAGGCGGGGCTCAACCACCGTGTCGCACCGATAACAGTGACGAATCGCGTGTTGGTGCGGCTCGACTTTTTTCAGAGCACGCGATTTCTCGAGCATTCTGATTATTCGCTCGCGCGCCTCGAATCTGTCGATACCAACCAAGTCTGCCGGAACACGCGAATCGGCATCGGCACCGTTTGCCATCGTGCCGTCGGGAGCCATGATCACCGGCATCGGCAGCTTGTGCCGCATCCCGACTTCGAAGTCATTGGGGTCGTGCGCGGGCGTGATCTTCACGACGCCCGTTCCAAACTTCGGATCGACGTACTCGTCGGCGATAATTGGAATCTCGACATTCGCGATCGGCAGCAGCACGGATTTGCTTACGAGCTTCTTGTAGCGCTCATCCTCGGGGTGAACGGCGACAGCGACATCGCCCAGCATCGTCTCGGGGCGCGTGGTCGCGACGGTCAAGAAACTCGATTTGTTCCTCGCGCCGACGATGGGGTAGGCGATGTGGTAGAGGTTTCCGGTTTCCTCGCTGTGCTCAGCTTCTTCGTCGCTGAGCGATGTGAGGCAGCGCGGACACCAGTGAATTACGCGGTGGCCGCGATAGATCAGCCCCCGCTCGTGCAGTTGGACGAATGCTTCACGAACCGCGCGCGAAAGCTCAGGAGACAACGTGTATGCCGTTCTGTTCCAGTCCGCCGACGCTCCGATTGCTCGCAACTGGCGTAGAATCTCACCGCCGGTTTCCTCGACGAAGGCAATCGTCCGCTCCACGAACGCTTCGCGCCCAAGGTCCGACTTGGACTTTCCTTCGGACGCCAGTTGCTTCTCGATGATGTTTTGCGTCGCGATGCCGGCGTGATCGGTGCCCGGAACCCACAGTGTCTCGTCACCGACCATGCGCCGCCAGCGGATGATCACATCCTGGACGGTGTTGTTTAGGCCGTGACCCATGTGCAGGACCGCCGTCACGTTCGGCGGTGGCATTACGATCACAAAGGGATCGCGGTCGCCTCCGTTGCGCCTGCTGCGCTTCTCGTCCGCTGCAAAAATGCCGGCCTCGATCCAGCGGTCGTAGATGGCGCGCTCAGTCTGGCCGGGTTCGTATTGCGCCGGCAGATCGTGAAATTCCGGTGATGTGCTCATCTCCGGCGCAAGTTAACGGGCGCCGTTTTCGCGGGTAAGACCGCGCGAGTTACGCCGTCGCTACGTCTTGGGGCGCGGTCTCACGTCGGCGGGAAATTGCTCAGGATCGGCGACGTGATCAGCCTTCGGAACGCCGCTCGGAGCTACCGCGGAGCCGTCGCTCCGACCGCCGCGCGCCGTCTTCTTGGCTTTGGTCCGGCGCTCTGCCGCGTCCGGAATGTCTTCAGCCGCCGCCATGAAGGCCTTGTCCTCCTTCAATGAACGATCCTCGAGGACGTTACGCGGATCGGCGTGGCGATCGATCTCTGTCGAGTTGCCTTGCCGCCGGCGTCCCGTTCCGACCTGCTGGCCTTCCCAGTGTCGCTCGTTAAACGGCGGGTCACCGTCCTCGTAGTGGTGCGCGGCGTCGTCGAAAAGATCTTCTTCGCTCCGAATCGTGAGTCGATTGACTACGGTGTCGACCCCCGGCACTCCGCGCGCGATCACCACAGCCTGGTGTGCCTCTTCCTCGGAATTCACCCAGCCGGTTAGCTCGATGATTCCGTCTTCGACCGCGCCGATGTCCACGGCGCGCTCACTCAGGATTGGATCATTCCTGAACGCTTCCAGAACCCTCTCTTCGAGGTCCTCGACCCCGTTGAGCGACGCCTTCGAAGGCTCCGAGTCGTCGTCCAGATCCGGATCGAACTCATCTTCGTCGAGTCCCTCGTAATCGAACTCCTCTTCCTCTTTGCCGGGACCGCCGCCGAAAGTGTCCTTGATTCGATCCGTCAATCCCTTGAAGCCTCCGAATCGCTCTGCCATGAGTACGCCCGCCGCGAAACCGGCTGCCGCGCCGATGGCGATGTAGAGTGCGCTGCGCGAAGAAGATTCCTCTTCTTCTTCAGAATAGATGTACGGAGGCTCGTCACGATAACGGAAGGGAGACATGGAGTGCCTGTGGCGAAGGGTATCTGCAAACGATAGCTTAACGGGGAGCAAAATAAAGGCCATCCGCAGTACTCGAAATTATACCAAAAATGTTGACGCTGAGGCTCCCCGACGGCGCCACCCGTGAAG
>Ga0184605_10000077_pt1 | contig 26907 bp, 25 predicted proteins | sample PLM0_30_coex_FD_132995 | JGI IMG/M metagenome (GOLD analysis project Ga0184605, IMG submission 132995) | Groundwater sediment microbial communities from an aquifer in East River, Colorado, USA - PLM0_30_coex | ecosystem: Environmental > Terrestrial > Soil > Riparian zone | place: USA: East... | reverse complement strand
CCGGTATAAACGGCATCCACATCGGTGAGAATCAGGAAAAGCTCGGCGCCGAGCTCACGCGCAAGAACCGCGGCGGCGAGATCCTTATCTACCACCGCATCCACGCCCTCGAGTCCGAGCAGCGGATCACGGTAGACCGGAATCCCGCCGCCGCCACACGCGATCACCACCGTATCGCGTTCGACCAGACTGCGGATCGTAGCGAGCTCGTGAATTCTCAGCGGCTTTGGACTTCCAACCACTCGGCGCAAACGACCCTTCGCGTCTTTCTTAACGGAGTGCCCCTCCGATCGAAGCTCTCTTGCCCGCGCGATCGAGATGCCGTGTCCGATGAATTTCTTCGGATCCTGGAGCGCGGGATCGTCGGCAGCGACCTCGACCTGGGTAAGGATGGTGACGACATCTCTCGTATTGCCTGCTTTGCGGAGCGCGTTCCCCAGAGACTGCTGCAGCATGTAGCCGATCCAACCCGCCGTGCCGGCCACCAGCACTCCGAGCGGAAGCGGTGCGACCTCGCTTCGGGCCTTCTCGTTCCTTACGAGCTCGTCCCCAACCTGCGGACCGTTGCCGTGCACCACTACGACGCGCCAGCCGTCGAGCGCGAGGTCGACGATCGGTCCGAGGCTCTCCCTTGTATGTCGGAACTGATCGGCGATCGTCGAATGCTCGCCCGGAGGCGAGAGCGCGTTACCTCCGACTGCGATGACAGCAGTACGCGGAGCGTCAGTCATTTTCGAGCGCGCGCGATGAGAGCGCCGAGTGAGTCGTAGGCGATTCCAAACTCTTTGAGATTCGCGGCAGCGAGAGCTGCCCGCATCCGATTGTACAGGCGCGTCACCGCCGCTCTGAAAGCTGAATCGCTGGTCGTGAGCTTCGACTCGGATGGAATCGAATCCCAGGGAGTCGTCGTGAGCTCACGGGCAATTCCTGGGGCACGATAGTCGGCCGAGTTTGGAAACGCGGTCATCCACGCAAGTGAAATCGGATCCGACGATGGATCGGCCGCGATCAAGACCCGAGCTGTCCGGGCGTTCACCAGCGCCGTCGCGACATGCTTGAAGTAGCTGCGCTCCTCCCCAGCGAGAACGTAGTGCTGACTCAAGGGATAATTTGATGACGCCGAATAGAGGTCGAGCTTCCAGTAAAGGGTGTCGGCGTGAAACATTGGCTCGACCATGCTACCCTGGGCGAAAACCGGAGCCAGGGCCCGGATTCTGGTTCGAGCGTCCCGCACCGTGACGAGCCTCGCCCGATGGGGAATTGAATCGGATAGCAGGTCGAAGGACTGATACGCCCACGCATATCCCAGTCGAGACATCCCTTCGCCAAGTCGCTGTCCGGCGACATCGAGCCGTGGATCGGCCACGATCACGAACCCGCGCGCTCCCGGGTATACCAGCGAATCCTGTCTCAGCAACTGCTGGCCAGCCGCGCTCGTGGCTACAGTGTCCAGCGAGGCGGAGACCGCAGACTTGTGCAATGCCTCGAGCGATGAAGCGTTGAGATCGTAGGCTCGCCGCGTGAAGTCGGCACGCGTGCCGATGTAGGGCCTTTCGCGCAGCAGCTGTTCTTCCTTCGGCGTGAAACGGCGCACGAGTAGAGGTACGACTTCCTGCACCGAAATCGAGAGTACCACGATGACCGTTACGGCCACGAAGCTCGTGCGAAGTTGACCGGTCCAGCCGCTCAGGAGAACGGTGATTGCGGCGGCAGCGGTAGCGATCCAAAGCAACAGAAGTCCCGGCAGGAGCCACTGATGATCGACGTAGGAAAAAACGCCCTCCTCTCCCCCGCCCCGGATCATCAGGTCGTAAGATTCGAGGCGATAACTCCACATGGTGAGCAGGAGGAGCAGTGCCGCCAAAACGCTAAGGTGCCGGCGTACCCGTGCGCTCATCCGGATACCGGCGCGCTCCCACCGCAGTCCTGGCGTCAGGGAGTACAGGACCACCACCACAATCGATACGCCGACGATCAACAGCATTGCCCACGTGTAGAGCGATTTCTCGAATGGAAGCCACGTCGTGTAGAACGCGAGATCGTGCTGGAAGTATGGATCGCTCTCGCGGAAGCGGACGCCGAGGCGCGCGAGGGCGAGCGAAGTCCAGCCTGGCAATGCTGGAGTGACGGCAGCCGCGATCATGATCGACAGCAGGAACGCAAACCGGTCCAGATACTTCCTCGGCACTGCCTCACCGAATTCGACGTTTGCAAGGCGCCTTGGCAGCGTGAGCGTTCCGATGCTTCGTCCGAGCGCCGAAAGGTTCACGAACGCAACGAAGACCGCCATGACGGAGCCGATACCGTAGATCAGCAGGAGGTCTCCCGCTCTTTCGTTCCAGAGTGGAATCGCGCCCATCGCGCCGTACCACGTGTAGTCGGCGAAGACAGTGGAGAGTGCGCGCCCGCCGACGAGTAGTGCAGCCGCGATGACGACCCCGACCAGGAGGCGTCTCCGGGGCATCACATCAAACCTTGACGCCCTTCGTGCGGAGCCAGCTCTGCATCTCGGACTGAATCTTCTCGAGCTGCTCTTTCGTCCGGGCTTCGAAGCGCATCGCGAGGAGGGGCCCGGTGTTTGATGCGCGGATCAGTCCCCAGCCGTCACCGAAAAGGACGCGAACACCGTCGACGGTGATGACTTTGTACCTGGCGCCGAAGTACTTCTTGGCCTCCTCGACGATTCCGAACTTTTTGTCGTCCGGACAATCGACGCGAATCTCGGGTGTCGAGACGAAGCGCGGGACGTCCGCGAGCAGCTCGCGAACGCTTTTCCCTGAATCCGCGACGATCTGGAGGATTCGCGCGGCGCCGTAGAGTGCGTCGTCAAAGCCGTAGAAGCCCTCGGAGAAGAACATGTGGCCCGACATCTCGCCGCCGACCGGCGCGTGAGTCTCGTGCATTTTCTCCTCGATGAGCGAGTGGCCGGTCTTCCACATCACGGGTATTCCGCCCGCCTTTTCCACCGCCTCCGGCAGCGCCTGTGACGCCTTGACGTCAAAAACAATCGCCTGGCCCTTGCCAGTCCGCGCGAGCACATCGCGCGCGTAAATGATGAGGAGGTAATCGCCCCAGATTATCTCACCGGTGTTGTCGATCACGCCTATTCGGTCCGCGTCGCCGTCGAACGCGATGCCGATATCGGCCCGATCCTTTTTCACCGCCGCGATCAGAGCCTCGACGTTCTTGGGAACTGTCGGGTCAGGGTGGTGGTTCGGGAAGGTTCCGTCGCTCTCGCAAAACAGGCAACGGGGCTTGATGCCGAGCTTTGGGAAAAGGTCCGGAGCCACAAGTGACCCGGCTCCGTTGCCGCAGTCTAGGACGACCTTCAACTGGCGGGAAAGGGTTCCAACTCGATTGACGATGTCAGTTATGTATCGATCTATGATCTCTTCTTTCCGGAGAGATCCCTTCCCGCGTGGAAAGTTGCCCGTCACCGCGAGCTCGTACAGGTGCTGAATGTCCGCACCATAGATCGACGTGGTTCCAAGGCCGAGCTTGAATCCGTTGTATTCGGGCGGATTGTGCGAGCCCGTGATCTGGATGCCGCCAACCACATCGAGGTTGTGCTGCGACCAGTATGCGAGTGGGGTGGGAACGATTCCGATATCGACGACATCGACACCGCTCGCGAGAAGACCGGCGACCAGCGCGGTGTGCAGCTTTTCGCCAGAGGGTCTATTGTCGCGACCGACGGCGAGCGTGCCTTTGACGCCCTTTTCACCGAGGAATGCGGCGTACGCGCCCGCGACCAGCGTCGCTACTTCCTCGGTAAGGTCCTTACCGGCGACGCCGCGGATGTCGTACTCCCGGAAAATCGCGCGTGACAGCGCCATATGCTCTACTGAGGTCTCAGCACGATGACATCGCGCGTCACCACTGGAGCGCTGCGCTGCGTGAGTGAGAGGATCGCATCCGGAAACAATCCAAAGATGAGGATGACGGCCGCGGAACCCCACACCACCGCGCGCGTCCAGCCACCCGTGCGCGCTGGGATAGGCGAGCCGCTGGCGCGCGGCTTCATGAACATCACCATCACAACGTAGAGGTAATACCCCGCACTCACGAGACTCGTCACAACGAGAAGGACAGCCAGCCTCGTTTGCGGAGCCGGCGACTGTAGCGCGGCCTGAAGTACGTACCACTTCGCGAAGAACCCAATGCCGCCGAAGATCGGAAAACCCAGCAGTGCCAGCATGAACACCGCCATCGCACCGGCCAGCCCAGGCCTGACGCTCCATAGTCCGGCGTACTCTTCGACACCCATTCGGTCTTCACCGGCGGAGCCGAGCGCGACGATCACCGCGAACGCACCGAGGGTGGCCATCGTATAGGCAAACAGGTAGAACATGAATGCGGAGCTGCCGAGCTTGGTGCCGACGACCATCGCGACTAGGATGTAGCCGGCGTGGGCGATACTCGAGTACGCGAGCAGCCGCTTGATGTTCCGCTGCGCCAGCGCGACGAGGTTGCCGACGATCATCGTTATGGCGGCCAGCCACCAGACCGGCAAGTGCCAGGTTGCCAGCAGACCTGGGAACGCTTCGAGCCACAGCCTGAAAAACGCGGCGAACGCAGCCGCCTTGACCGCGGCGGCCATGTACGCGGTGATCGGCGTCGGCGCGCCCTCGTAGACGTCGGGTGCCCACATGTGGAACGGCACGGCGGCGACCTTGAATCCGAAACCGACGAGAAGCAACCCGATCCCTATAAGCAGGAGACCACTGTGCTCTAGCTTGAAGCGGCTGATGTTCGCCGCGATCACCGTGAAGTTGGTTGCGCCGGTGGCGCCGTACACGAGTGCTATGCCGTAGAGCAGAAACGCCGTCGAGAAGGCACCCAGAAGGAAATACTTGATCGCTCCTTCCGCTGACCTTTCGCGCCGACGATTGAGCCCGACCAGAATATAGATCGCCACCGACATGAGCTCGATGCCGAGGAAGACGATGATGAGGTCGCGGGCAGCGGCGAGTATCATCATGCCCGAAGTCGCCAGGAGGAGAAGAACGTGCGATTCGCCAGGCGTGATTCCTTCGCGCGCATTGTAATCGAGCGACATTGCAATCGTGCCGATCGTGGCGATCAGGAGGATCTCGTCCGCTGCCCAGCGGAAGTTGTCTACCGCAATGGGCCCAGCGGTCGCCGTGTAGCCGCGATACGCGTAGTAGCCTACCGCGACCATCGTGAAGATGCAGAGCGCAATGCTGAAGATGCCGACGCTGCGCTGGTGCGCGTCGCTCTCCGGGCGCCAACCGGACCAGAGGAGCAGTATCATCGCTCCGCCCATGAGCAGAAGATCGGGGCCCAGTGCGGACGTGAGTTGCGCCGGCATGCTCAGATCGAAGGTCATTTCCCGACCTGCGCCTGGCTGAGGCGAGCGGGGTTCGGCCCGCTTTGTACGCGGTCGATGAGAAGCTGCGCGGAGCCTTCCATCCGCCGGAGAACCGGAGCCGGATAAACGCCGAGCCAGATAATCACCGCGATCATGGGCACCAGCAGCGCCAGCTCGCGCTTGTTCAGATCGGGCAAGTGGGTGTTCTCGGGTTTGTCGAGCGGATTGAAGAGGATCCGCTGAAGAGCCCACAGGAGATACGCGGCCGCGAAGATCACTCCAGTGGCCGCAATTATGGTCAGGACGGGATAGGTCTTGAAGGAGCCGATCAACACGAGGAACTCACCCACGAATCCGTTCGTTCCGGGCAGGCCAATGCTGCTCAGCGAGACGAAAGTGAGAATGGCCGCGAACAACGGGACCACCCGCGCGATGCCGCCGTAGGAGTCGATGAGCCGGGAGTGCTTGCGCTCGTAGATCATGCCAACAAGTAAGAACAGCGCCCCGGTTGAAATGCCGTGGTTGATCATTATCAGCAGCGCGCCCTGCACGCTCTGGAGCGTGAGCGCAAAAATTCCCAGCATGACAAACCCGAGATGGCTCACCGAAGAATACGCGACGAGCTTCTTGAAATCGGGTTGAACCATTGCGACTAGCGCTCCATAAATGATTCCAATCACAGCCAGAATCAGGATGATCATTCGGATGGTCGGGTTCATGGCCGCACCCGGAAACAACGGCAGCGCGAACCTGAGGAAACCAAAGGTCCCCATCTTCAGCATGATGCCGGCAAGAATGACGGAGCCGGCCGTTGGCGCCTCGACGTGTGCGTCGGGAAGCCACGTATGGAACGGGAACATCGGCACTTTCACCGCGAAGGCGAGGAAAAACGCCGCGAACAGCCAGAGCGCGGTGCGCTCCGGCATGTTGGTAATCGCGAGCACGTGATCGTAGCTGAAGTCGGGTGTGCCCATGGCCGTTCTGGCGTGGATCCCGATGTAGATGATTGCCACCAGCATGAGTAGCGACGGCAGCATCGTGTAGATGAAGAACTTGAGGCTGGCGTAGATGCGCCTCTCTCCTCCCCAGATTCCGATGATGAAGTACATCGGCACCAGCATCACTTCCCACATCACGTAGAAGAGAAATAGATCGCGCGCGAGGAAGACGCCGATCATCCCAGTCGTGAGGATGAGAAGCAACGCGTAATAGCTGCGAACTTTCGTCCGGATGCTCGTCCAGCTGCCGAGAACAGAAAGCGGCATGATGAAGGTCGTGAGCAGCACCATCATCAGCGCGATCCCATCGACCCCGAGTGTAAAGCGAACTCCCCACGTCGGAATCCACCGGGTATCGATGGACGCCTGCCAACCAGTGTCGGCCGGGTTGAACGACCACCAGAGCCCCGCCGACACGATGAACTCGAGGACGAAGAACCAGAGGGCCAATTGACGCGCGGCGGGGGTTTCAACTCCGCCGGTCTGTGCAGGGTCACGCACGGGCAAGACGAGGATGACCACCGCGCCTACGAGAGGAATGAGAAGAAGCGCCGGAAGCACCCAGGTGTTGTAGCCGACCGACTCCAGGAGATTCGCCATTTATGGAATCAGCGGAGGGTGAACGCGCCAAGCATTGCGAGAACTCCCACCACGAGCGCCCACGCATAGATGCCAACATTGCCCGTCTGGAGGCGCGACCCTATCCAGCCGAAGCCGCGCGCAACCGCCGCGCTGCCGTTGACGAGCAAGCCGTCGATCAGCCCGTTGTCGACTACACGCCAGAGAAAACTCCGGGAAAGGACGTACGTGGGTGTAACAATCGCGCGATCCAGGCCTTCGTCCACGTAGTACTTGTTCGCTACGACTCCTTCGAAACCATGCTCGGGTACCGCGTCCCGCTTGCGCGGCACATTAGCGGGCTTGAGTCGCACAATTGCGAACACAATACCGACCACGGCGATTGCGACCGCGACACCCATCAGCGCTTCTTCGGCAGTGGGCGGGACATGAGTCGCGCCTGCCGCCACACGTGCTGTCGCGCTCCCGACCACGGGCTCGAGCCAGTGCGACAAAATCTCACTCGGCCCGAGCGGAATGAGATCCGTGATTACCTCAGGCAAATTGAGCCAGCCACCGACGGCGGTGAGAATTCCAAGGATGACCAGCGGTCCGGTCATCACCCACGGCGCGTCGTGCAGATGCTTCGCTTCCTCCACGCCGGTACGGTTCGGACCGTGGAAGGTGTACAGCATCATTCGCGTCATGTAGATCGCGGTGAGCAGCGCTGCAAGGAGTCCGATTCCGTAGATCGCGTACAAGAGCGCGCCGCCCGGGATCCCGAGCCACGTCGCGGATGCAAGTGTCGACCCATGCGCCCGCGCGAACACGGCACCAAGGATTTCGTCCTTCGAGAAGAATCCAGAGAATGGCGGAATGCCGGAGATCGCCAGCGTCGCGATCCACATCAGCACCCAGGTGATCGGGAGGTAGCGCCTCAGCCCGCCCATGTTGCGCATGTCCTGGGCGTCCTCGTGGCTGTGGGTTTGATGATAGGCGGCGTGCATGGTTTGAATTACCGATCCCGAACCGAGGAACAGAAGCGCCTTGAAGAACGAATGCGTGACGAGGTGGAACATTCCGGACACGTACGCACCCACGCCCACGCCGACGAACATGTAGCCGAGCTGGGAAATCGTCGAATACGCGAGCACCTTCTTGATATCCCACTGTTTGAGGCCGATGGTGGCCGCGAAAATCGCAGTCGTGGCTCCGACGATCGCCACGGTGAGCGAAGCCACGGGTGAGAGCGAGAAGAGAAAGGCGCTGCGGGCGATCAGATAGACGCCGGCCGTCACCATCGTTGCGGCATGGATCAGGGCCGAGACCGGTGTCGGGCCCGCCATCGCATCGGGCAGCCAGATGTAGAGCGGAATCTGCGCGCTCTTCCCGGTGCAGCCGAGGAACATGAAGAGACAGATCGTCGTCACCAGCGGACTTCCGGCAACGAGGTCGCCAGCCCTGGCGCTCACGCCCGCGAAATCGAGCACACCGATATTCGCGAAGAGCATGAACATCGCGACCAGGAATCCAAAGTCGCCAATGCGGTTGACGATGAACGCTTTCTTTCCCGCATCGGCGTTGACCTTGTCATTGAACCAGAACCCGATTAGCAGGTAGGAGCAGAGTCCGACGCCTTCCCAACCGACGAACATCACCGGGTAGTTGGCGCCCAGTACCAGCATCAACATGAAGAAGATGAACAGGTTGAGATACGAGAAGTAGCGCGGGTATCCCGGGTCATCACGCATGTAGCCGACGCTGAAGACATGGATCAGAGCGCCCACTCCCGTGATCACCAGTATCATCACCATGGACAGCTGGTCGAGCTGGAACGCGGCATCGATCTGGAGGCCACCGGCCGGCATCCAGCTGAAGTAACTCTGGATGAAGGGCGCCTCTGGGTGCGCGACAGCCATCGCCTGCCAGATTCCGAGCGCAAGCAGGAACGAGAGAATGAGAACGCCTGGACCGACGATGCTCGTCGCGCCGGCCCAGCGGTGTCGCTTCACCGCGTGGTCGTCACCTGCATCTCCAGCTTCTTCCCCGTGGGACGTCGCCGCCCCCGCGGTCCCCTCCGACGGGGGATGGTGACCGGGAGCGTTCGGATCGTCCGGTCCAAAATGGGCACCGCTGAGCGAGAGCAACCCGTTGATTACAAAGCCGGCCAGCGGCAGGACGGGTAGCAGCCACACCCACTCCGCTATGGTGCCGGAGAGCGCGTGATCCTGCAACGCCACGGATGCCACGGCCTGAACTAGCATCACCCTCTGAGCAGGTTGATGTCCTTGAGATTTATCGTCTGACGATGACGGAAGATCGCGATGATGATTGCGAGTCCAACGGCCGCTTCCGCGGCGGATACGGTCATCACGAAGACCACGAAGACCTGACCGGCTGTTCCGTAAAAGCGCGAGAACGCCACGAACGTAAGGTTGATGGCCGTGAGCATCAGCTCGACGCACATGAAGATGATGATCGCGTTTCGATGGATCAGGACGCCGATCACGCCGATGATGAACAGAGCGGCGGTGAGCGCGAGTGACTCAGCGAGCACCGGCTGCCCTCCCTCGCCCCAGGACAACAGCTCCGGCGATCGCGACGAGGAGCAGCACGCTCGTCAGCTCGAACGCGAGCAGATAGTCCTTGAACAGCGGCTCGGCAATCGTCCCGACGGCATTGAGCTTCTGGAGCTGCTGCTCGTTGAACTCCCGCGTTACCAGGAGCTGCTCGGGGAGCCTGGTGCGGATGATGACCATCATCTCGCTGAGAAGCCCGAGTCCAACGAGGCCCGCCGCCAGCTTCCACCACTTGCCACGCGCATCCGCCAGCTCCGACGGATGGCCGAGATTGAGCAGCATCACGACGAAGAGGAAGACCACCATGATGGCGCCGGCGTAAACGAGCACCTGCATGACGCCGATGAACTGGGCGTCGAGCATCACGTAGAGCGCGGCGAGGCTGAACATCGTATTCACCAGCCAGAGCGCGGCGGTGACGGGACTCTTCCGTGTGACGAACGTGATCGCGGACGCGAGCGAGATAGCTCCGAAGAGATAGAAATGAAAGACGTAGAAGAGCGAGTAGTGCGGCTCCATCACTCGCCTTTCGGGTCTTCTGGGTCCCACATCTCGCAGACGGGATGGGTCTGATCCATCAGGCGCTGCAGATCGTATACGAAGCCTTCCCTGCTGTACTCGGAGTTCTCGTAGTGACGACCGACGTGAATCGCCTCCTCGGGACAGACTTCCTGGCAGTATCCGCAGAAAATGCAGCGGAACTCGTCGATCTCGAACACGAGAGGATAGCGATTCCCTTCCTCGTCTTCGCCCGGCACCAGCTTGATGCAGTTTGCCGGGCACACCGTTGGACACAGCCCGCACGCGACGCAACGAGCTTTCCCAGTCTCGGTCGTAAGCATTCTGTGGGTGCCGCGCCAACGCGGCGAAATAGGAGCCTTCTCCTCCGGATACTGTATCGTCGCCCTGTTAGTCACGTCGAAGAGATGCTTCATCGTCAGCGCCATGCCCTTGAGCGTTGCACGGATGTAGCTGACGTCCTCGACCGGCCGTTCCACCACCTTCACCGTGATCGCCATTTATCTGCTTGCCTCCGCTGCCATGGCAGCTCGTCTCGTCACCTGACGCAGCCGCTCGACTTCCCTCGGATGCATTCTGCCGTACGCTGGACTGATGATGCGTCCGCGATCGAGTATGGCGAACAGCACCACGATCAGGAGGATGTTGACGCTTCCGAGAATCGTCGCGTACAGAAAGCCCTGGTCAATTCCCGCGGCGCTGAGGCCGAGCATGACCGCAGCTATGAGCACGATATAGATGAGCGCGAGCGGGAGCATGAACTTCCAGCCGAGCGACATCAGCTGATCGTAGCGGAAGCGTGGAAGGGTCCAGCGCACCCACATGAACACGAAAATGAAGAACAGGATCTTGGCCAGGAAAATTCCGATCGAGAGCAACGACAGCCATGCGCTGAATGGGCCAATGTTGTCGCGCGCCGTGAATGGTACATCCCAGCCGCCGAAGAACAGCGTTGCCATCAGCGCGCTCGCCGTGACCATGCTCGCGTACTCGGCGATGAAGAAGAGGGAGAACTTCATCGCGCTGTACTCCGTGTGGTAGCCCGCGATCAGCTCCGATTCGGCCTCAGGCAGGTCGAATGGCAAGCGGTTCGTCTCCGCAAATGCAGCGACCATGAAGATGAAAAAGGCCACCGTCAGATTCACCACATTCCACCCACCCCAAGCCTGCTGATTGATGATGGAATTGAGGCTGACGTTGCCGGCCAAAAGGAGGACGGGAATCGTCGACATACCCAAGGAGATCTCGTACGACACCATCTGCGCGCTCGAACGAAGGCCGCCGAGCAGCGCGTACTTGTTGTTGGATGACCAGCCGGCCAGGACGATTCCGTAGACTCCGAGCGAAGTGATCGCCAGGATGAAGAGGAAGCCGACCGGAAGGTCTGCGACAACCAGGTCGATCCTTCCCCACCGTGTGGGCCATGGGGCGCCAAACGGAATCACGCACCATGCTGTCAGCGCGGGGATGAAGGAGAGGATCGGTGCCAGGACGAACAGCGGCTTGTTCGCGCCCTCCGGCATCGTCTCTTCCTTCATGAAGTTCTTGAGCCCGTCGGCGGCGGGTTGCAGCCATCCCTTGCCGACACGATTCGGACCATGACGGTCCTGAATCCACGCCGAGATTTTCCTCTCCGCCAAGGTGAGCATCGCGACACCCACCATATAGATCGTGAAGATGATGATCATCTTCACGATCGTGAACAGGAAAAACGGCATTCCACTTATTGGCGGCAGATTGGGATCCGCGGCCTGAAGAAGAGGTGAGAACCCGTGAATGACGCTCATGCCGCACCCATCGCGATCGGTGTCTTGCGGCCGGTGTCGCGAGCAGTGGCGAGCGGAAGGCCCTTGAAGCCAAGTGAGTCGTAGCTGAGGCCCTCGAACGCTTTGGTCGAGGAGGCCAGCCTGGCGAAAACCTCCGAGGGGAGAAAAAAGCTAGCCTGCTTGCCCATCGCGCCCAGCAGATCACCGAGCACAAGCCAGCTCGGGCGCGTGTCGCCCGGCGCCTGGCGTGCTTGTGTGAAGCGCTGAACGCGCCCGCGCAGGTTGGTGACCGTTCCCTCTTCCTCCGAGAAGTTTGCGATGGGCAGCACGACGGATGCGTTGCTCGCGGCTTCGGGCAGGACTGAGCTGATCACGATAACCTCGCTCGCGCGAGTCAGCGCGGAGGCGTCGATGCCGGCGAGATTCTCGCCGGCGATGACGAGCACGTCTCCCTGCCTGAGATCGGCCAGCAGATCCTTCGTCTTTTTGAAGCCGAGCGTTTCCGCGCCGTAGACATTGGCGGCCCTCTCGCGACGGAGCGCCAGATCTTTCACGCCGGGGAGCGGAGCTTCTTCACCTTCGGTGACCCGGAACGCGCCGTATCCGCTTTGCATCAACTGGGTCAGAAGGTAGAGCGATTCATTGGAGAGCATGGGCGACGCGGCAACGAACACGCTCTTTCCACTCAAGGCGCGGGCGGCGGCGGAGATCGCAGCCTCCCAGCTCGCGACGGCAAGGGCGTTGTTGCGCCGAACCATCGGCCGCTCAGCGCGATTCTTCTCGTTCATCCAGCGATAGTTGAGACGACCCCAGTCGCACATGAAGAACGCGTTGACGTTCTCGTTGGGACGCGGCCGCATCCGCACGACCTGGTTCTCGCGCGTCTCCATGATGACGTTGCAGCCCTGCGTGCAGTTGGGGCAGATGGACGCGGTGCGATCGAGCTCCCACGCCCGGGCCTTGTTCAAGAAATCCTTGGAGAGAAGCGCGCCAACCGGGCAAAGGTCGACCACGTTTGCGGCCCACGGATGCGTGAGATCTTTCCCCTCGAATTTTCCAATCAGCGCCCGGTCGCCGCGCTCGCTTACGTTCAGCGCTGGATCGTGCGCGACATCGTCCATGAAGCGTACGCAGCGCGTACACAGTATGCATCGATTTGGTACGTAGATGACGTCGCCGCCGAAATCCTCGGCCGGATTAAATCGTTTCGGCTCGCGATAGCGGGAGTCCTCGCGACCTTCCTGGAAGGTGTAGTCCTGGAGCTCGCACTCGCCGGACTGATCGCAAATGGGGCAGTCGAGCGGGTGATTGATGAGGAGCATTTCGAGGACGCCTTTGCGCGCATCGAGCGACTTCTCAGAGTGAACGTGCACGACCTGCCCTTCAGCGACGGTCGTGGCGCAGGATGGTGCCAGCTTGGGCGCCTTCTCGACTTCGACGAGGCACATGCGGCAGACCCCCGCGACCGGCAGTCCGGGGTGATAGCAATAGTGCGGGATGAGGATTCCAACGGTCTTCGCCGCCTCGAGAAGCGTCGTGCCCTCGGGCACGCTGACAGAGCGCCCCTCTATCGTCAGGCTCACCATCTTCTGCTCAGCCATCAGGCAACCGCCGCGACGACAGGGTGAAAGCGCCGGCCCTGTATGAGAGCCTCGAACTCGCCGCGGAACTTCTTTATTCCCGACACTACGGGAACGGCGCACGAATCACTGAGCACGCAGATGGTCTTGCCCGTCATCTGCTCGCCTATATCGAGCAGCGTGTCGAGATCCTCGATGGTTCCCTGCCCATCGCGAATGCGCTCCATGATCTTGGTGGTCCACGCGGTGCCCTCGCGGCACTGCGTGCACTGACCGCAGCTCTCGTGAGCGAAGAAACGGGCGATCCGCGCGATCACGGTCACCATCGATTGAGCATCGTCGATTACGATTACGCCGCCGGAACCCAGCATGGAGCCCTGCGCTACAAAGCCCTCGTAATCCATGAGCGTGGCTTCAGCTTCTTCGACGGTCTGGATCGGAACGGATGCTCCGCCCGGAATCACTGCCTTGAACTTCCGCCCGTGCATTGGCCCACCGCACACATCGTACAGGAATTCCCTGAACGAAAATCCCATCACGACCTCATAGGTTCCCGGACGGAGGATGTTACCGCATACCGAATAGAGCTTCGTTCCGGTACTCTTCGGGTTGGAGAGGCACATCTTCTTGTACCAATCGGCGCCGTTCATCAGAATCGGCGCGGCGGCGATAAGCGTCTCCACGTTGTTGATCGTCGTCGGCATGCCGAATACACCCGACACCGCCGGGAACGGAGGCTTGATTCGCGGATTTCCGCGCCGGCCCTCGAGCGACTCCATGAGTGCGGTCTCTTCGCCGCAGATGTAGGCGCCCGCACCCTTGTGCACGTGGACGTCGATCCGCTTGCCACTCCCCATCGCATTCTTCCCGATGATGCCGGCGGCGTACGCTTCCTTGACCGCCTGGTCCATCCAGTAGAGCGGCTCGGTGAATTCGCCGCGGATGTAGACATAAGCCGTCTCCGCGCCGATCGCATGAGCCGCAATCGCGCAGCCTTCCACCAGCGCGTGCGGAGTCCAGCGCATCAGCTCCCGATCCTTGAAGGTGCCGGGCTCTGATTCGTCGGCGTTGCAGCAGAGATAGTGTGGCTTGCCGTCGCCCGGCTTCATGAACGACCACTTCATGCCCGTTGGGAACCCGGCACCTCCCCGGCCGCGGAGACCCGAGTCTTTGATGACGTTGACGATGTCGGCTGGAGCCATGCCCAGAGCTTTGTCGAGCGCCTTGTAGCCGCCGCGCTTTTTCCAGCCCGCGAGCGTGCGCGCCTCGGCATCACCGAAGTAACGGGAGAGGACCGTTGATTCTCTTTCGTGTGGGTAGTGAGGGTAGCCCATTATGCGAGTCGCGCTAGAAGTTCCGGAACTTTGTCCGGCGTGACGGATTCGATGAACTCTTCGTTGACCATCACGGGAGTCGCGAAGCCGCACGCGCCGAGGCACTCGACCTCGATTACCGTGAACTTTCCATCGGGCGAAGTCACTCCGAGCTCGCCGGCGTTCGTGTGACGAAGAAACGCTCGCACCACATCTTCGGCGCCACAGATGCCGCACGGCGAGGTCGTGCACACCTGGATGAAATACTTCCCCACCGGGTGTTGGTGATACATGGTGTAGAAAGTGAGAACGCCTTTGACATATGCGGGCGTCAGGTCAAGAAGGCCCGCCACCTCCTTTATGGCTTCCTCGCTGACCCAGCCGTGCTCGCGCTGGACAATCCAGAGGGCGGGAAGAAGCGCCGCCATCTTCGTCGGATAACGAGTGAGTAGCTCGTCGAGCTCGGTCCGCACCTCACCAACGAAGACAGAAGTGTACGGCGGCCCATGCGCCGCTTTGTCGTGCGACGCGTAATCCGGCGACTCGAGACCACCAACCAGATCTGGCGTCAACGGTCGATCTCCCCCATGACGATGTCGATACTCGCATTGATGGCAATGACGTCGGACAGGAGATGTCCTTCGACCATCTTCGGGATCGCGGCGAGATTCACGAAGGAAGGCGGACGGATCCTCCAGCGCACGGGCTTAGCCGTGCCGTCCGATACCATATAGTAGCCCTTCTCGCCTTTGGGACTTTCGTTGGCAACGTATGACTCCCCGATCGGCGGACGCGGACCTTCCATCACCACTTTGAAGTGATGAATCATGGACTCCATCTCGCTGGTGGCCTTTGATTTCGGCGGCAGGATGATTCGCGGATCGTCGATGTTGACCGGGCCATTTGGAAGGCGGTCAGCGGCCTGTTGTAGAATCCGCACCGACTGGCGCATCTCCTCAAACCGAACCAGATAGCGATCATAGACATCGCCGTTCGTTCCGACCGGCACCTCGAAGTCGTAGGTCTCGTAGTCGAGATAGGGGAAATCCTTTCGGACATCATAATCGACACCGGAGGCGCGGAGCATCGGACCGGACAGTCCCCAGTTGATGGCCTCTTCCGGGGTCATCACTCCAAGTCCCACGGTACGACCAACCCAGATCGCGTTCTTGGTCAGTACGCGATCGATCTCATCCATGGTGTGCGGGAAGGTGCGGATGAACTGACGCAGACCGTCCATCCAACCGCTCGGTATGTCTGCCGCCATTCCACCGACCCGAGTGGCCGACGTCGTGAGCCGGGCACCGACCCATTTCTCGATGAGGCGGTAGATCTCCTCGCGCCGCTGGAACGCCCACAGGAACGGAGTGAACGCGCCGATATCGATGCAGAACGTTCCTAGCCAGACGAGGTGCGACATGATGCGCGACAGCTCGCACGCGATGACCCGCAGCACTTTGCACCGCTCGGTTATCTCGATTCCGAACAGCCGCTCGGCGCCCAGAGCAAAGGTGACGTTGTTGCCGATCGAGTTGAGATAATCTTCGCGGTCGGTCCAGCAGACGATCTGGTTGTACTGCCTGTATTCTCCGATCTTCTCGAAGCCGCAGTGCAGATACCCGATGTGCGGGATGCACCGCACGACGGTCTCGCCATCCAGCTCGAGCACGAGGCGAAGAACTCCATGAGTTGCTGGATGCTGTGGCCCGATGTTGATGAGCATGTGCTCACCTTCAATGTCCGGCTCGATGCTGGGTGGCGGCTCAATGGCGACTGCGGTTCCACCATCGCTCGTCACGAGAGGAACGCGCTGTGGTCTTCCCTGCGCGTCGAGGCCCGATGTCGAGAGCTCTACTTCAATCGTGCGCTTCGACATTTACTCGCCGGTCCTCTCGCCCTTGTTGAGCCGCTCACGCATGTCGGGAGGGAGATCCGTGAATGCATCGGCGATCGTCAGCTCCTCCATTGAGTAGCGGGCTTCGGGATTCTGAGCGAGCGCCTGGCGCAGCTGCTCCGAGCGGCTGAAGCGGCCGCGCAGCGGGAAATCCTTACGCAGCGGGTAACCTTCCTTATAAGACTCCCACATCAGCAGGCGCCGGAGATCAGGATGTCCCGTAAAGCGAATTCCGAACATGTCGTAGCACTCGCGCTCGAGCCAATCGGCGGAGCGATAGATGTCGTACACGCTGTCGACCTCGAGTGGAGCACCCTTTTCCAATTGCGACTTGATGCGCAGGAAGCGCCGGTACGGCAGTGATCGGAGATGCCACACGACCTCAATCGGACTCCCGGCATCACGATACTCAACGGCAGTGACATCGCTCAGAAAATCGTAACGCTGCGACGGGTCATCGTGCAGCCAGCGAATCGCTTCGTGAACCGCCGTGGGATCGATGTACACGATGGTCTCGCCCCAGATCACCTCCACACGCATGATCGCGGAGCTGAACTTGTCCTGAAGGGCCTTCGCCGACGGATTGGCTTCCCCGCCGCGGTGCGGGGGATTCTTCTGCGTTACCGGCTGGCCGCCGGAGGCGCTCGCTCCGGTTCGCACCACCTCGAATCGGCTCACAGTCCGGACCTGGTTTGGTTGACCGAGTTTCCGAACGGCTCGCCGAGCTCGTCGATCATAGAAGGCGGGATGTAGAGCTGGCTCGAGGGATCGGGCTCGATCTCGTCCCGGGTCCGGCTGTCTGACATGCGCTCGTTCTTAACTTTCTCCTGAAGCATGCGGATCCCGTAAATCAGACCCTCAGGGCGCGGAGGACAACCGGGCACGTAAACGTCGACGGGAATGATCGTGTCGATCCCCTGCACGACGGCGTAGTTGTCAAACATTCCGCCGGTCGATGCGCACGCGCCCATGGAGATGCACCACTTGGGCTGCGGCATCTGTTCCCAGATGCGCCGGATGATCGGCGCGAGCTTGAACGGGACCCGCCCGGCGCAGATAAGGACGTCCGCCTGTCGGGGCGAATAGCTCATGCGTTCCATGCCGAATCTCGCCAGATCGAAATCGCTTGCGGCAGTCGCCATGAACTCGATCGCGCAGCACGCGGTTCCAAAAGGCATCGGCCACAGGGAGTTCGCACGCCCCCAGTTGACGAGGAAGTCGAGCCGCGTCGCGACCCACCCCTCCTGGGACTCGGGCACATACTCGACGGTCCGGTGCTCTGCGGAAGCGGTCAATCCCATTGCAGCGCTCCCTTTTTCCAGACGTAGACGTAGCCGACGAGGAGTATGAGCATGAACACCAGCATCTCTCCCAGCCCGAAGAAAGAGATGTTTCCCACCGGGCACGTGTCGTTGACGAGCGGGACGAAGCAGGAGAGTTGCTTGTAGTAGACGGCCCACGGGATCATGAACACCGTCTCGATGTCGAAGATGATGAACAGGATCGCGATGAGGTAGAACCTCACTGAGAACCTCTCTCGCGCATCACCCAGGGCCGGAACGCCCGACTCATACGCCTGTTGCTTGACCGGCGTAGGCCGCGAACGGATCGTGAGCGCGGAGATCCCGATGATCGCCAGCGCGTTGATCACCACGAAACCGAGCAACATCAGAACCGGGAAATAAGCGCGAGCCATGGGGTTCCAGACTTCGTGAAAAATTTCACTAGTGCGATTTTTTGGAATTTACCGACGGGATTCTTCTAATTCAACGGCTGCCACTCGGTGGCGGTGCCATTGCGAAAATCGTACATTGCCGAGGAAAACCTGCGACCGCTCGCACGGCCTCCCATCCGCCGGGAAGCCCGCACCCTCACCGCAATCACACCCCTCATCAATGTCAATTCAGGCGGATCGCTGGATCACCCGTATGGCGAAGGAGCACGGGATGATCGAGCCCTTCGAGAGCAGTCAGGTCAGAGAGGGCGTCATCTCCTACGGAGTGAGCTCTTACGGGTACGACATGAGAGTCGCGCCTGAGTTCAAGATTTTCACCAACGTGCTGAGCTCGATCGTGGATCCGAAGAACTTCGATCCGAAATCGTTCGTGGAGTTCGAAGGGCCGGTCTGCATCGTTCCACCAAACTCGTTCGCGCTCGCCCGCTCCGTGGAGTACTTTCGGATTCCACGGAACGTCGTGACGATCACCGTAGGTAAATCCACCTACGCGCGGTGCGGAATCATCACCAACGTCACGCCGTTCGAGCCGGAGTGGGAGGGATTCGTGACGCTGGAGATTTCCAACACGACTCCTCTGCCGGCCAAGATCTACGCCAACGAGGGCATTGCTCAGGTGCTCTTCTTCAAGGGCGAAGAGGAACCTGAGGTGTCGTACAAGGACAAGAAGGGTAAATACCAGGGGCAGCAAGGCGTGACCTTGCCGAGGTTATAGTCTGGCCCCCAGCTTGCCGGATATGGTAAGGACTGACTGAATTCGGGAGGAAGCAAGGCTGATGCAAAACCGTGACGGCGTACAGAAGGGCCCCCAGGATCATGCGGAGGGGCAGCACGGATCGAAAACCCGAAGCAAGATTCTTGAACAACTTCACTCAGGCAACGGCGTCAAACCGGAGACACCTCCCAACCCACTCGAACCCAGCAAGAGCATCGCGCATCACAACGCAGCGCATCGCCTGTTCGAGGAGCGCCAGCAGCACGACGAGGCTGAAAAGAACAGCGAGAAGACCCGCCTCAACCGCGAGATCGAGCGCCGGCACCTCGACCCAAACCAGATTCCGAAGATCTAACGGCTTTACGGACGAGTCCCGAGCACGCCTGCCCGGATAAAGTCACGATTCATCCGCGTGATCGTGTCGATGCTGATTTCCTTTGGACACGCGTCCTGACACTCGCCGTGCAAGGTGCAGCTTCCAAAGTTCTCGAGATCCATTTGCTCGACCATGCCAAGAGCCCGGCGATATCGTTCGGGCTGACCCTGTGGTAGCAGCCCCAGATGCGTGATCTTCGCAGCGGTGAACAGCGAGGCTGAAGCGTTGGGACAAGCGGCGACGCAAGCTCCGCATCCGATACAGGCAGCCGCATCCATTGCGTTGTCGACGCTGTCCTTCGGGATCAGAACGGTGTTGGCGTCCTGCGCGCCACCGGTCGCCGCGGTGATGAACCCGCCTGCCTGAATGATCCTGTCCAGCGCCGATCGATCGACCGTCAGATCCTTGATCACGGGAAACGCCCGTGCGCGCCACGGCTCGATGTAGATCGTGTCGCCGTCCTTGAAGCTTCTCATGTGAACCTGGCAGGTCGCGGTTCCCTTCATCGGCCCATGCGCAACGCCGTTGATCATCAGGCTGCACATGCCGCAAATTCCCTCCCGGCAATCGTGATCGAACGCGATTGGCACCTCGCCCTTCAGGGTGAGCCGTTCGTTCACGACGTCGAGCATCTCCAGGAACGACATGTCCGGGCTGATGTCGCTCGCCTGGTACACCACCATGCGTCCTTTTGCGTCGGGTCCCGCCTGCCGCCACACGTGCAGAGTGAGATTCATTACTGGTAGCTCCGCTGTGTGAGCTTCACGTTCTCGAACACCAGAGGCTCCTTGTTGAGAATCGGGCTCTGGCCCTCGCCCGCATACTCCCAGGCGGCGACGTATGAGAAGTTGGCGTCATCACGCAATGCTTCACCGTCGGGAGTCTGGCTCTCCTCACGGAAGTGACCGCCGCAGGACTCTGTCCGATGAAGAGCATCGATGCACATCAGCTCCCCAAGCTCCAGAAAATCAGCCACGCGACCGGCCCTCTCCAGCGACTGATTCAGCTCCACGCCGCTGCCGGGAACGTTCACATCACGCCAGAACTCCTCGCGAAGTTCCGGGATTTTCTTCAGGGCGAGCTTCAGCCCGGCCTCGTTGCGCGACATCCCGCAGTAATTCCACATGATCTTCCCGAGCTCGCGGTGAAAGGAGCCGACCGTGCGCGTGCCGCGAATCGAAAGGAAGGTCTTCGTCCGCTCAGCCACGGCATTTTCCGCGTCCCGGAAGGCGACGTGCGAGGCGTCGACCTTTCCCGGTTTGTAGCTCGCCAGGTAGTTGCCAATGGTGTTGGGTATGATGAAGTAGCCGTCGGCCAGTCCCTGCATGAGGGCGCTGGCCCCCAGCCGATTCGCGCCGTGGTCGGAGAAATTTGCCTCTCCGGTGACGTGCAGCCCATCGACCGTGCTCATGAGGTTGTAGTCCACCCACAGCCCGCCCATCGTGTAATGGACCGCGGGGTAAATTCGCATAGGCACTTCGTAGGGATTCTCGTCCGTGATGCGCTGGTACATCTCGAACAAATTGCCGTAGCGCTCCCTGATCACGTCGATTCCGAATCGCTTGATTGCCTCGGTAAAGTCGAGATACACACCCAGTCCGGATTCGCCGACTCCCCTTCCCTCGTCGCAGACTTCCTTGGCGGCGCGGGACGCGATGTCACGCGGGGCAAGATTTCCAAAGGCAGGATACTTTCTCTCCAGAAAATAATCGCGTTCGGCTTCCGGAATCTGTCGCGGATCACGCTTGTCGCCCGGCTTCTTCGGCACCCACACGCGTCCATCGTTTCTCAGCGACTCGCTCATCAGCGTGAGCTTCGATTGGTGTTCGCCGCTTACCGGAATGCAGGTCGGGTGAATCTGGGTAAAGCACGGGTTCGCGAACGCGGCGCCGCGCTTGTAAGCGCGCCAGATCGCCGTGGCGTTCGACCCCTGCGCGTTCGTGGAGAGATAGAAAACGTTGCCGTAACCGCCCGTGGCGAGAACCACGGCCTCGGCGGGGTGTGACTCGACCATGCCGGTGACGAGATCGCGCGTGACGATGCCGCGAGCCCTTCCATCGATCACGACGAGATCGAGCATCTCCGTTCGCGGATACATCTTCACGCCACCGAAGCCTATCTGGCGTTCCAGCGCCTGGTATGCGCCGAGCAGAAGCTGTTGTCCGGTTTGGCCGCGCGCGTAAAAGGTCCTCGATACCTGCGCCCCGCCGAACGATCTGTTCGCGAGAAGCCCGCCGTATTCTCTGGCGAACGGGACACCCTGCGCCACGCACTGGTCAATGATGTTGACGCTCAACTCGGCGAGCCTGTAGACATTGCCTTCGCGCGATCGGAAATCGCCGCCCTTGATCGTGTCGTAAAAAAGGCGGTAGACGCTGTCACCGTCGTTCTGGTAGTTCTTGGCGGCGTTGATGCCGCCCTGCGCCGCAATGCTGTGTGCCCGGCGCGGCGAATCCTGGAAGCAGAAGCACTTCACGTTGTAGCCGAGCTCGGCCATTGTCGCCGCCGCCGCACCGCCGGCCAAACCGGAACCGACCACGATGATCGTGTTTTTCCGCTTGTTCGCCGGATTCACGAGCTTCATCTCGAAGCGGTGCCGATTCCATTTTTCCGCGAGCGGACCGGACGGAATGCGCGGATCCAAACGCACCGTCATCGAACGATTCCGCAGAAGACCGCAATTGGGACGGCGGTGAAGGCAGCCCAAACGAGGACCGCAATCACGAGCGAGATCCCTCTATGAAGCGGCTGTGGTGAGGGCGGACTGACGCCAATGCTTCGAACGGAGCTCCACGCGCCGTGGAAGAGATGCAGTCCGAGGGCCACCATCGCGAGCACATAGAACAGCGTCACCCACCAGATACGAAAGCTGGTGACCACGTTTGCATACACGTCTTCACGCGCGAACACGCCGGCGGGCCTGATCGTCCCGGTCGTGAAATGAAGAATGTGCACCACGATGAAAACGAGAAGTAGTGCCCCGCCCCATCGCATCGTGCGTGACGAGATGGTGGCAACCTGCGATTCCCGCCTGGTGTATCCGATCGGACGTGCCGCCCGGCTTTGCACTGTGAGCTGTACGGCGGCGATCACGTGAAGGATTACCGCGACAATGAGAACGATGCGAAGCGTCCAGAGCAGCTCGCCCGTGCTTTTGAGGAAGTGCGAGTATGAGTTGATCGCCTCCGGCCCGCGAAAGACGAGCAGGTTACCGAGCGAATGGAGAATGACGAAGCCGATGCCGATCAGGCCGGTCACCCCCATGACGACTTTCTTCCCGACCATGGAGGCGTAGAAGTCGCGAAGCCTGCCCATCAGCGTGTTACAGCTTTACCGCGCCCATCGGCTCGCGCACTGCATCCGCGCTCTTCGCCAGGGCATCGCGCTCCTCTCGGGTCAGCTCTACCTCGATGATCTTCTCCAGGCCGCCGCGGCCGAGTTTGCATGGCACGCCGAGGAACAGCCCGGACATGCCGTACTCGCCTTCGAGCCAGGCAGCGCATGGCAGGATGCGCTTCTGATCCAGCACGATCGACTCGCACATCTGCACCGCGGCCGAAGACGGCGCGTAATAGGCCGAGCCGGTCTTGAGGTGCTTGACGATCTCCGCGCCACCAGCTCGAGTTCGCTCCACGATGGCGTTGAGCTTGGCCTGCGGCATGAGCTGGGTGATGGGAATCCCGCTCACCGACGTATACGAAATCAACGGCACCATCGTATCGCCGTGTCCACCGAGGACCATCGCCTGAATGTCCCGCACCGACACGTTGAGCGCTTCCGCGAGGAAGGCGCGATAGCGCGCCGTGTCGAGGACACCGGCCATACCAAGAACCCGCTCGCGCGGGAAACCGGTGACCTTCTTCGCGACGTAAGCCATCACGTCCAGTGGATTTGACACGACGATCAGGATTGCGTGGGGAGAAGTCGACCTGATCTGCTCGGAGACTTGCTTTACGATTCCGGCGTTGGTGTTGAGCAGATCGTCGCGCGACATTCCGGGCTTTCTCGCAATCCCCGCAGTGATGATAATGATCTCGGAGTCGCGCGACTCCTCGTATCCGCTGGTGCCGATGACGCGCGAATCGAATCCTTCAATGGGCGCGGATTGCCACTGGTCGAGAGCCTTGCCCTGCGGGATTCCTTCCATCACGTCGACCATCACGACGATGCGGGCGAGCTCTTTCTCGGCTATGCGCTGCGCGGTGGTCGCACCGACGTTGCCAGCTCCGACCACCGTAATCTTGTTGACCATTATTGTTTCGAAGTGTGGAGAATCAGTGCGCGAAAGTTAGTTACGCGGATGCTCCGGAAGAAGGCGGATTATCGACTCAGCCTCCGACTTGCGAAAGCGCGCGCAGACCTCCGACACTCATCTGGAGCAAATGGTGCTCTTGCGGCTTCGACGCGAGTGCGCTCCGGAAAAACGGCTCGAGCGGCAATCCTTCGCGAAGCGGTGTCCGGAGATCCGTCTCCTCGTTACCGAAGAGACACGTGCGAAGGCGGCCATCCGCCGTGAGCCTCACCCGGTTGCAGCTGCCGCAGTAGGTATGCGACATGGGCGTGATGACGCCGACGGTGCCGATGGCGGCGTGAAAGCGGAAGTAACGCGCGGGGCCGTTTCCCCGCGCTGGGCCAATCGCCGGGTCGATGGGCGCCACAGCCTCGAGTCGGTGAAGAATTTCATCGCTCGGCACGACGTGATCCCAGGTGAGCTCGCGCATTTCTCCAACGGGCATCAGCTCGATGAATCGAACGTGCCAATCGTGCTCGAAGGTGAGCCGCGCAAAATCGCAGACTTCGTCGTCGTTTATTCCGCGCATGACGACGACGTTGATCTTGATCGGCGACAGCCCGGCCGCTTCAGCAGCCATTGCGGCAGCGATGGGATCGAAGTCGGTGTTTCTCCTGGAGATCGCCCTGATTCGATCGGGTCGGAGCGAGTCGGCGCTCATGTTGACGCGATCCAGGCCGGCCCGGACGAGAGTCTGAGCAAGTGCGGGCAACCGCACACCGTTGGTCGAGAGGGAAATGTCCTCGATCTCGGGGATCGCCCGCAGCATTCCGATCAGCAGCTCGAGATCCGGGCGCAGCGTCGGCTCGCCCCCTGTAACGCGGAGCCGCCGCAACCCGAGCGGAGCCAGCTCGCTTACCACCTGCGCGATTTCTTCGTAGGAGAGAATGTCGGACTTGGGCAGCCACTCCAGTCCAGACAACGGCATGCAGTAGAGACAACGGAAGTTGCAACGGTCGGTGACCGAGATGCGGAGATACTCGATGCTCCGCCCGAAGCCGTCTCGCAACGTGATACTCACTCCGTGGTTACTCCGCTCGCGTGCGTGGGGTCCACCCACTCGCGCGTTCCATCGATGTAGTGCTCCATCTTCCAAATGGGGACACGCTTCTTGATTTCCTCGATCACGTAGCGCGTGCAATCGAACGCTGGCGCGCGATGAGCGTGCGCGGCGGCGATCGCCACGCTGGTCTCTCCGAGAGAAAGCACCCCTATTCTGTGCTCGACTATTAGCGACGTGACACCAAAGCGGTCCGCTGCCTCGGAGACGATCTGGTCGAGCTCGGCTTCGGCCATTGAGGTGTAAGCGGAGTAATCGATGGCACTTACACCGCGGCCGTCGCTCGTGTCGCGCACCGTTCCCGCGAAAAGCGAGATCGCTCCGTAACCGGTCGATGCGATACTGGCGATGAGTGCCGCCGGATCGATCGCGCGAGTAACGAGCGCTACGCGTATCATCCGCTCACCCGCCAGCCACGGGCGGGATCAGCGCGATCTCGTCACGCGCATCAACGAGCTGATCCGCGGAGGCAAATTTTCGATTGACAGCAACTCGGGGAGAATCCGGAAGGATCGAGGCGCCCGGGAGCAGTCGCAGGGAGTTGACGAGATCCGCGACCGTACTGCCGGATTTGAAAGGGAGTTCGAGAGTGGGGCCGCCGAAGCTTTCAGCGTATGACGCGAACAGCTGCACCGTCACGGTGGACATGCGCACCTCCTTCCGATCGAGCTAAGTCCTTACGCTTCCGACATCTGCGACATGTCGACGCCGGCGACGAGAGCTCGCAGCTCCTTGGAAGGCTTGAACACGGGAACAGGTCGGGCGGAAACCTCAACCGGAGACCCGGTGCGTGGATTGCGCGCCATGCGCGTCTTGCGATTGCGGATCTTGAAGGTGCCGAATCCCCTGACCTCGATGTTCTCCTGGGTCTGGAGCGACTCCTTGATCGCTTCGAGAAAAGCATCCACGACGCGAGCGCAATCCTTCTTGGATATCATCGGCCCGGCGGTACGGGAAATCTGGGTCGTGACACGCTCGACGAGGTCGGCTTTGGTCATTGAAAAACTCCGAATGGAGGCACGCTAAATAGCGTAAGTGCTTTGAAGCTATTGTTTTACTAACATGCTGTCAAGCGAGATTCGCGCTACCTGACGGCCCCCTTCAGCGCGCTCAGGAACTCCTGAAAGAGGGGGCGCGCGTCGTGGGGTCCCGGTGCGGCCTCCGGGTGGTACTGGACTCCAAAGACTGGTAGCTCCCGATGCCGGAGGCCCTCGATCGTGCCGTCATTGAGGTTGACGTGGGTGACTTCCAGGTCATTGGCACCCTTTACCGACTGCTCATCGCCCTCCACTGCGAACCCGTGGTTCTGAGAAGTGATCAACACCCGTCCCGTCTCGACGTCCTTCACCGGATGATTTCCGCCGCGGTGGCCGTACGACATCTTCACCGTCGAGCCGCCGAAGGTCAGGCCGAGTAGCTGGTGCCCAAGGCAGATGCCGAAGGTCGGGATTCCTCCTGTGGCGAGACTGCGAATTATCTCCGGGGCGTAGGCGACCGCGTCTGGATCACCGGGCCCGTTCGACAGAAAGATTCCGTCGGGATCCTCTGCGAGCGCCGCCTCCGCCGAGGTGTTCGCCGGCACGACGGTAACTCGGCAATCGTTCTCCACAAAGAGGCGCAGAATGTTGCGCTTGATTCCGTAGTCGTATGCGACGACGTGGTGTCGCGCCCGCGGATCTCCCCACGTGTAGCGCTCACGGGTGGAGACGCGCGAGGCCAGATCGAGACCCTCCATCGAAGGACAAGCTTCGAGCGCTGCCCGGCTTGCCTCGTCCGGTTGCTCGCCCGCCCCAATCACTCCGCGCATGACGCCAACAGACCTCAAGTGCCGAGTGAGACGTCTGGTGTCAACATCTTGAATTATAGGTACTTGCGCTGCGGCAAGCCAAGCACCTAGTCCGCCGGTCGCGCGCCAATTCGAATAGGTTTCGGAGAGCTCTCTGACTACCACGCCCGCGACCTGAGGCGCACTCGATTCCGGGTCCTCAGCGTTGATGCCGTAGTTGCCAATCTGGGGCGCGGTCATGACGACGATCTGACCGCGATAGGAGGGATCGGTGAATACCTCCTGGTACCCGGTCATGTTGGTCGTGAAAACGACCTCGGCCACCGCGGGCAGCAGAGCGGCGTTCGCTATCCGCCCACGAAAAAGGGTTCCGTCCTCAAGGAGGAGGAACCCTGGCTCAGTCAT
>Ga0184605_10000076_pt1 | contig 26938 bp, 18 predicted proteins | sample PLM0_30_coex_FD_132995 | JGI IMG/M metagenome (GOLD analysis project Ga0184605, IMG submission 132995) | Groundwater sediment microbial communities from an aquifer in East River, Colorado, USA - PLM0_30_coex | ecosystem: Environmental > Terrestrial > Soil > Riparian zone | place: USA: East... | reverse complement strand
CGCGCGTCTCCCGGCTCGAGCTCGCCATCCACGTAGGCATCGACTTGCAGCTCGAGCTCGCGGTGCGTCACCTTACTCTCCTTTCTTTCCGGCGCACAGCGCCTCTTGGAGCCGCCGGCGCGCCCGCGACAGCCGCGACATCACAGTGCCGGCGGGCACACCTGTCACATCGCTGATTTCCTTGTAGGACAACCCCTCGAGCTCGCGCAGCACGATCACCTCCCGGAATTCGGGGCGCAGCCGCTCGAGCGCCTGGTGCAGGGACTCGCGCGCGGTGTCCCGCTCGAGCGCCGCCGCCGGATGGTGCTCCGCCACCGCGTCGCTATGTAGCTCCTCGTCGAACTCGGTCGCGAGCGCGTCGGGGCGGTGCCGGCGCTGCCAGGTGTACGCGGTGTTGCGCACGATCGCCAGCAGCCAGGCGCGCGCTTCGCCAGTTTCGGCTCCCCGGAATCCACTGAAGTACTTGAGCGCACGCAGGTAGGCGTCCTGCACCACGTCCTGCGCGTCGTGGTCGTTGCGCGTGAGGTAGCGCGCCAGCGTGTAGGCGGCGTCCAGGTGCGGCAACACCATCGCTTCGAATCGCTCGCTCGGCTCCAACCGGCCCTCAAGGTGTCGCGGTACGCCTTCGAGTGATGACTCCGCGGGCCGCGGGATTATTCCCCGGGGAATAAGCGCGGGGCGCGTGGGGTCACCGGCATCGAGGCAAGGTGTTGTCCCACTCTCGCAGGAGGAAGATCACACATGACGCGCATGCATACCGTTCCGTCCCGCAACCTCGTTGGGGCCCTGCTCGCCGCCGTCGCGCTCGCAGCCGCTCCCGCCACGCACCGCACCCCCGGCGGCCCCGGCGCCCCCGGCGCCCCCGGCGCCCCCGGCGCCCCCGTTGCAGTGAGCGCCAAGCTCTCCGAGTGGCAGGTGGAGCTGTCGCAGGCGACGATTGCGGCAGGGTCCGTCACGTTCACGATCACCAACGCCGGCAGCATTCCACACGCCTTCGAGGTCGAAGGGGAAGGGATCGAGCAGGAGACGAAGCTCATCCAGCCCGGCTCGGCCGCGACGCTGACGCTCACCCTCAAGCCGGGAACGTACGAGGTGTACTGCCCGGTGGGCGACGATTCGCACAAGAAGCTCGGCATGGAGACTCATCTCACGGTGGCGCCTGCCGAGAACGTGCAGGCGATCCAGGTGACCGGCGGCGGCCCCGTCATCCAGATCCTCCCCGGCCCGTTTCCCTTCCCGGACAGCGCCGCCCCGATCCTCGAGGCATTCGGCGACGAGCGCGAGGGACTCGAGTCGCAGGTGAAGAACGGCCCGTATTCGAACAAGGTCGTGCGGAGCTCCGGTGCGTTCACCTTTACCGCGTGGGACAAGGGCGCCGTGCGCGACTCCGTCGCAGGCGTGGCCGAGTTCGCCGCCCAGGACGGTGCCCACTGGAAGCTCGTCATGGACCGCGTGCAGACGAAGGACGTCCCCCATCACCCGCGGTTCGGCGGCGTGATCCTCGGGCTCTACTACCACGGCGTTACGCAGGTGCACACGCCGCTCGTCCCGACGATCAAAAGCGCGGTGGCGCTGTGGGCGGTGGGGCATCTGTACAAGAACGGCGTGCTCGTGACCGACAACGCGATGGTGCACGTCATGTTGTTGTCGCGCACCCGGCGCGATGGCGATTTCGCGCTCGCCTGCTGGGATTGCTCCAAGAACAAGATCGAGGAGCTGCAGCTGCAGATTCTGCCGGGACCCGGTGAGCCACCGTTCGACGCCCCGGGCGGATTCCTGTTCGTCAACTGGGAAGAGTCGCGCTCCCGCAATCTGGCGAGCTAAAGAGCGTGTCGCTTGGTGTGCGGGCTGGGGAGCGTTTTGCTGACCCCGGGCGCAAGCCCGGGGATTCCCGAAAACCTACCTTGCGTCAGGGGGTGAGGACCCGCAGCCAGTCGCCGAAGAAGCTGCGCGCACTTGCCGGCTCGACCGCATTGCTCTGCTGTGCCGGCGGATGCGTCAAGCCCACACCGACGTAATTCGTTCCGATGCTCACGGAAAAAATGATGAGGGAGTTGAGCACGTAGTACACCGCCCGTTGCCACAACGGAACCTTGGTGGCAGCGAACGCGAGGAGACCCAGCAGAAAGCTCAACGCCAGCGAGGTCCAGCGCGGGGGGAGGCTGAACGCGACCCACAGCGCATTGGCGATCAACATCGTGACGCCGCCCGCAATGCCGGGCGTCAACATCGCCTTGGGCTGCAGGAACTCCTCGACTTTGGTTTTCTCCAACTACGGCTTCCCGATCAAGGCCCGCACGCGCGTCGCGTCCTGCTTGGAGAGCACGTCAGACGTATGCAACGCCGTGTACGCCGGCACCGACTGGCCCCCCCAAGAGGCGCGCGGCGAGCCGGTGGTCGAGTCCTTGTGCAACAGAAACGTGCCTTCCTGCCCGACGGCGAACTTGGGCGTCCCGACCCAGGCGACGTCGGGTGACCCCGGGAAGCGCACCACGACTTTCTCCCCAGCCTGAGCGCCTTTGATGCCGTCTTCGACCTGAATGATCGCTTCCTGCCACTGAGCGTCGTGCTCGCTGATCCGTTTGGGGCGCGCCGGCGCGGCCGTCAGCTCGGCCGGACGCACCTGTTCCACCCGGCCCGCGACCACCATGGCCGCCTTCTGAATGTGCGCCCTCAGGTCCGCGTCGTTCACGTCACGCCGAGCCCTCGCCACTGCGTCCCGCTGGTCCGCCGCCACGACGGGGGACCGCCCCGGCTCGTGGCCTACCTCGCGCACCGCCACGCCCTTACCGAAGATCCAACCCGTCGTGTAGAACGTCGCCTGGGTTCCGGCTTTCAGCGAGCCCGGCCGCCCCGTTGCGACGGTGACGGAATCGCCCGCCGCCAGGGCGACCGCGGCCGGCTTCTCGAGCACCTCGTCGACCCGGACCACGACCGTCCGGGGGGACGCGGGGACCTCGGGGACTGCGACGGCGCCGACCTGCGTGACGGTTCCAATGAAGATGATGTCGGACTGCTTTACGAGCGCCGCCCGGCTCATCTGGGTTGCGCCCTCGGATCCGGGCAGCGAAAGCGCGAGCGCGAGTAGAATGGCTGAGCGAGTGTGCATCGGACCCTCACTGCGACCGGTCTGTCGTCATGGCAGAACGGGGACGCTGAAGAAGAACGGATCGATCGAAACGGCCACTGGGGCGCCCGAGCCATCGAGCAGCCGATGAGTCGGAAACTCCACACGCCGTTGATACACCACGCCTTGCGGGAAGTTAGCGGAATCGGGCGCGTTATTCGCGGAGAATATGCCGAGGAACTGGCTCCCGCGGGTGAGCAGGCAGTTGTAGTCGCCGATGTACGGGAGAAACTGGAAGGGCGGCGTCGCCGCCGGGACGGTGGCGAGGACGACGTCCTGGTGCGTCGCGAAGCCGTCCCGGGATTGCTCCAGGCGGGTGACCCACCTGCTGGTGCTCGCGGACCCCGTAACCTGCTGATACAGCAGGCCGACCGTGCCGTCGCCCGAGACCGCGAGGCTCGCGTCCGTGGCGTTCGTCAGGGTGCGCCGGTCGCCGCTCCACGTGGCGCCGCGGTCGGTCGAGCGCCGCACATGGACCGTGTAGATGTCGCCCGTCCCGACTCGGTCGGCCCATGCCAGGTACACGTTGTCGCTGTGGAGCGGGTCGACCGCGATCGACAGGGTGGAGCCGATGCGCTCCTGTCCCAGCGTCGGCGCGTTGGACCAGGGGATGGTCACGTGAGTCGCGACCAGGCGGCCGGGAAGGTGGTCCGACGGATCGAGCAGGTCCCGGAAGGGGGCTGCGCCGGTCGCGCCACTGTCGTCGCGCACCACGACGACGTCGCTCGTCACATCCGATCCCGCGTTCGAGCGCCAACCGAAGTACGCGACGTATACGGTGTGATCCTGGGCGACGGCGGGGCGGATGGACGGACCATTCTGCCCCGCGGTGTTGCGGGTCTCGATGCGACGCGACGTATAGGTCGTGCCCCCGTCGAGCGAGACGTCGACGGTGGCGGTGCGCCCGTCGGGTGCGTTGAAATCATTGAGGCCGACATACACGCGATCGGAGGTTCCGACCGCGGTCGTGCGGACAAAGGGCTGATCGATGTCGGCGCGGAACGCTTGCAACGTCATCGTCGCGGGCGAGAAGAAGTCGTTCGCCTTGAGCTCGTTCAAGGGGAAGTCGGGCACCTTCATAATTCCGGCGTACAGCACGGGCGGGTTGCCCCCGACGGCGTGGGTGATGTCGGCCGTCATTCCCTGGCTGGGGAGGGTGTTGCGGAGCGTCCAGGAGTCGCCCCCATCGGCCGATACGAAAATGGGTGCCGTCGCGCTGGCCGACCCACCGGGATTGGGCGTGAAGGCGGACGCCGCCAGGAGCTGCGGATTCGACGCGTACAGCGCCAGGAACGGCTCGGCGTCCTGCCAGGTTTCTCCGCTGAGCGAAATTGGGATCAAGTCCACGACCCGTACGCCCGCCAGCTTGGCCGGTGGCTGTGGCACGCCTGGTTGTTCACAGGCCGCGAACAGGACGACTGCCACGGCGATCATTCTCGCCTGCATGGACCCACGCTCCCCTCGGCGACGTCGCAATATATCAGCGGGGCTCGGTCAAAAACACGACCGCGTCGCCGGGCCGAATACTCCGACGACGCGGTCGCTTGGCCTGCGCGAGCCCGGCACGATCGTCTGCCGGCGCTGAACCTGCGGCGCAGATCGCGATTCGGTCCTGGTCAGCTACCGATCAAGCGATCGCTTGCCCATGCCAGGTCGCGCGTGGCGGTGTGACTAGACAAGGGATCACCTCCTTCGTTGAGTGGATGGTTCAGGCGTGGACGCCCGCAAACTAGAACGAGCCCGGTGCCGACGCAACACCGGGGGATCACCGAGAGCTCCTTGCATAGCTTTGTGGATCCGTCTCGGAGCCCCCGCGGTGACCCCTTCCATGCGCATCGGCATCGACCTCGGCGGCACGAAGATCGAAGCCATCGCGCTGTCGCCCGCCGGCCTGGAGATCTCCCGGCGCCGCGTGGCCACGCCGGCTGACTACGTAGCGTGCCTCGACGCCATCGTGGCGCTGGTGCGGGAGCTGGAGCATGGTGCCGAGGCCGCGGGCACGGTGGGCACGGTGGGCACGGTGGGCGTCGGCATCCCGGGGACGGTCGTGCCCCGCACCGGGCTCGTGAAGAACGCCAACTCCACCTGGCTCAACGGGCGGCCGCTCGGACGCGATCTCGAGGAGCGGCTCGGCCGCCCGGTGCGACTCATGAACGACGCGGACTGCTTCGCGCTCTCCGAGGCCACCGACGGCGCGGCGGCGAACGCCCACGTCGTGTTCGGTGTCATCCTCGGCACGGGAGTCGGCGGTGGGATCGTCGTCGACGGCCGCGTCCTGTTGGGCGCGAACCTGATCGCCGGCGAATGGGGACACAATCCGCTGCCGTGGCTCACGCCCGACGAGTGGCCCGGCCCGCCGTGCTACTGCGGCAAGCGCGGCTGCGTCGAAACCTGGCTGTCCGGCCCCGGGTTCGAGCGCGACTACGCCGAGCACACCGGTCTCACGCTGTCCAGTCGTGAGATCGTGCGCGCCGCGGCGGAGGGCGACCCCGGCGCGGCGGCGACGCTGGCCCGATACCACGATCGGCTGGGCCGCGCCCTCGCGTCATTGATCAACGTGCTCGACCCGGATGTGGTGGTGCTCGGCGGCGGTATGTCGAACATCGCCGGGCTCTCGGAAGCGGCGTCCGCGCTGCTCCCTCGCTACGTGCTCGCGGCCGGCGCGAGTTCCGATCCCGTCGCCACCCGCGTCGTGCGCGCCGCGCACGGTGACACGAGCGGCGTCCGAGGGGCGGCGTGGCTGTGGCCCGCAGGCGAGTGAAGGCTTGCTCGCCTAGCGTCTGGCGGTCGGCAGCCCGCGCGCTACGTTAGTCCCGTTCCGCCGATTCCCCGCTCTCCGCCGGAGGTCCCGCGTGCGTACCCACATCGTCTCCCTACTCCTCGGTGTCTGGTGCGCCTCGCTGGGCGTGTCCCAGAGCGATGCGCCGCTCTTGCTGCGCCGGCCCGCCATCAGCGCGACGCAGCTGGTCTTCACCTATGGCGGCAATCTGTGGATCGTGAGCCGGGACGGCGGCGACGCTCACCGGCTGACGGCGGGGCCGGGAACCGAGAACGGGGCGGCGTTCTCGCCCGACGGCAAGTGGGTGGCGTTCACGGGGGAGTATGACGGCAATCCGGACGTGTTCGTCGTGGCGGCGGCAGGCGGCGTGCCCAAGCGGCTGACGTATCACCCGGGAGGGGACGAGGTGGTCGGCTGGACGCCGGACGGGAAGAGCGTGCTGTTCCAGTCTACGCGCACGAGCTACTACCACTTCGCCGCCAAGCTCTATGCGGTGCCGCTCGACGGCGGTTTCCCGACCGAATATCCCTTGCCCATCGTGGCCGGCGCCTCGCTGTCCTCGGACGGGTCGCACATCGCCTACGTGCCCCATCCGCAGTGGCAGCGCGCCTGGAAGCGCTACCGCGGTGGTCAGACGACGCCGATCTGGGTGGCGGACCTGAAGGATTCGCACATCGAGAAGGTGCCGCGCGAGAATTCGAACGACTTCAACCCCATGTGGATGGAAGGCACGGTCTACTTTCTCTCCGACAGGAACGGTGCCACGAGTCTGTTTGCCTACGACGCGAAGAGCAAACAGGTGAGCGAAGTGGTCAAGAACGACGGGTTGGACTTCAAGTCGGCGTCGGCGGGGCCGGGAGCGATCGTCATCGAGCAGATCGGGGCGCTGAAGCTGTACGACCTGAAGACGCGCCAGACCAAGACACTGAGCGTGCGGGTGGCAGGGGATCTGCCGCAAGTCCGGCCGCACTTCGTGAAGGTGGATCCCAAGCGGGTTCGCAACTTCGGAATCTCGCCTACCGGAAAACGCGCTGTGATGGAGGCGTGGGGCGAGATCTTCACGGTGCCTTCCGACAAAGGGGACATCCGGAACCTGACGCGGACGCCGGTGGTCGCGGAGCGGGATCCCGCCTGGTCGCCGGATGGGAAGTGGGTGGCCTATTTCTCGGAGGCGTCGGGCGAATACAACCTCGAGATCCGCGACCAGAGCGGGCTCGGAGAGGCGAAGAAGATCAACCTGGGCAATCCGCCGTCGTTCTTCTATTCGCCCGTGTGGTCCCCCGACGGCCACAAGATCGCGTACAGCGACAAGCGGCTGAACCTGTGGTATGTGGACCTGGACAAGGGCGCTCCGGTGAAGGTGGATACCGATTACTACGAGGGGGCGTTTTTCAACGTCCGCTGGGCGCCCGACAGCCGCTGGCTCGTCTACACCAAGCAGCTGCCGAGCTTTTTGCATGCCGTATGGGTGCATTCGCTCGAGCAGGGCAAGAGCTTCCAGGTCACCGACGGGATGAGCGATGCGCTGTACGCGACCTTCGACCGGAACGGCAAGTACCTCTACTTCGCCGCCAGCACCGATGTGGGCCCGTCCGCCGAGGGGTTCGACATGTCCAGCAACAATCGGCCGCAGACCCGGAGTGTCTACGCGGTGGTGCTGACGAAGGACCAGGGCTCCCCGCTCGCACCGGAGAGCGACGAGGAAAAGGGCAGCGAGCCGAAGCAGGACGAGAAAGACAAGCCCAAGAAGGAAGAGCCTCCCGCCCTCGTGAAGATCGACTTCGAGGGGATCTCGCAGCGCATCGTGGCGCTCCCGATCCCGGCAAAGAATTACCTGAACATCGTTCCCGGTAAGGCGGGCATCCTATTCATCTCCGAGGGACCCCGGGTCATTACGGAATCCGACTTTCCCAACCTGGCCCAGACCCTCTACAAGTGGGATCTGGAGAAGCGGAAGCTCGACAAGTTCGTCGAAGAGATCAACGACTACACGGTGTCGTTCAACGGCGAGAAACTGCTGTATCGCAAGGGTGAGCAGTGGGTGATGGCGGGAACGGACGAGCCGCCGACGGGCGGCGGCAAGCCGAAGCCCGGAGAAGGTCCGCTCAAGCTGGACTCGATGCTGGTCTACGTCCAGCCGCGGGAGATGTGGAAGCAGCTGTATCGCGAGACCTGGCGCATCGAGCGCGATTTCTTCTACGACCCGAGCCATCACGGGCTCGATCTCGGCAAGGTGGCGGCGAAATACCAGCCCTACCTGGACGGGATCGCGTCGCGCGATGAGCTCACCTACCTACTGGAGGACGCGCTGGGTGAGATGACGGTCGGACACATGTTCCTGGGGGGGGGCGAGGGGCCGGAGCCGAAAAAGGTGAAGGGTGGTTTGCTGGGCGCCGATTACGCGCAGGAGAACGGGCGCTACCGCATCACCAAAGTCTACGACGGGGAAAACTGGAACCCGGGGCTACAGGCCCCGTTGACGCAGCCGGGGGTGAACGTCAAGGCCGGCGACTACCTGCTGGCCGTGAACGGCCGCGAGCTGCGTGCTTCCGACAACCTCTACAGTTTCTTCGAGGAGACCGCGGGCAAACAGGTGCCGCTCAAGGTGGCGTCCTCGCCCGACGGCAAGGGCTCGCGGGACGTGACGGTCGTTCCGGTGGCGAATGAAGAGAATCTGCGGCGCTTCGCCTGGATCGAGGGCAACCGGCGCAAGGTGTCGGAGCTGACGGGCGGACGCGTGGGCTACGTGTACCTGCCCAACACGGCGGGGGCCGGCTACTCGAACTTCAATCGCTACTACTTCGCGCAGGTCGGGAAGGAAGCGGTCGTCATCGACGAGCGGTTCAACGAAGGTGGACAGCTGGCGGATTGGGTGGTGGACTTCCTGCATCGGCCGCTCATGAGCAAGATCATGACGCGGGAAGGAGCGGACTGGAGCAGTCCGTCCGCGTCGATCTACGGACCCAAGGTGATGATCGTCAACGAAATGGCCGGGTCCGGCGGCGATGCGTTGCCCTGGTACTTCCGTAAAGCCGGCGTCGGACCGTTGGTGGGGAAGCAGACGTGGGGCGGACTGATCGGGATCGGCGGCTATCCGGAGCTGATCGACGGCGGCTACGTCATGGCGCCGCGCTTCGCGTTGTACGGACTGAACGGCGAATGGGAGGTCGAGAACCACGGGATTGCCCCGGATGTCGAGGTCGATCTCGACCCGGCAGCGGTGCGGCAGGGGCACGATCCCCAACTGGAGAAGGCGGTGGAGGTGGTGCTGCAGCTGATGAAGCAGCACCCGACGCCGCAGTACAAGCGGCCGCCCTATCCGAATTACCACGGGCATGACGGGCTGGGAGCGAAGGAAACGGCCGCGTCACGGTAAGGATGCTAGCGAGCCAGGCGCCTCGGGACCTGATCACCCGCTCGGGGTACGTGATCCGCACTTCGGTTGGGTCTCAGTGGTGAGGGAGGGGACGATGCCTCGCACGCGGCCCACGCTCTCACTGCCGTCGCTGCTCGCCTGCCTCACGGTGGCGTGCTCGGCGCGGGCGCCGAGCGACAGTCGCGTCCGCGCCGACCGCAACGTGCTGACGCAGGAAGACCTCGGCGAGCACCACTTCGCCACGGCATACGAAGCGGTGGCGTCGCTCCGCCCCTCCTGGCTCGAGACGCGGGGAACGGACAGTTTCACCACTCCCAGTCAGGTGCTCGTGTACTTGGACGACAGCCGTTTGGGAGGTGTGGAGACGTTGCGCACCATCGGGTTGGCGAACGTGCTGTACATCCGGCACATCGACGGCATCGCCGCGTCCGCGCGGTGGGGACTGGACCACGGCCAGGGCGTCATCCAGGTAGCGACGCGCTCGTAAGGCACAGGGCGGCGCCGATCACCCTCCGTCTACCGGATGATCCTCGGGATCCCACTTCTGCACCGCCTTCACGACGCCTTCGATGTGCATGCGCATGCGCTCCACGGCGAGCGCCGCGTCGCGCCGCTCCAGAGCGTCGAGGATGCCGAGGTGCTCCGCATGGTCCCGCTTACGGGAGGCGACGATGGCAAGGATGAGACGCTGCTCCCCCGTGAACAGCTCCCGCAGCACATCCAGCGTTTGCAGCATCACGGTGTTACCGGAGGCGATGGAGATCTGACGGTGGAACTCCATGTTGACCCTGTTCAGGACGTCGTCGTCGGCGATGTTCTGCTCCGCGGTGGTGAGCAGCCGCCGCATCTCCTTTAGCTGGGCGGCGGTTGCATGCGCGACCGCCGCCGCGATCGCCTCGACCTCGAGGGGCTTACGGGTACGGAGGAGGTCCAGGAGCAGCTGCTTGGTGAACGCACCCGAGTGGTGCGGGCTGGCCAGCACGAGGACTTCATCGGTCCGGGTCACATACACGCCCGAGCCGTGGCGGATCGACACCAGGCCGATGGTCTCGAGGCTCTTCAGCGCTTCGCGCACCGTCGGATGCCCGACGCGGAAGCGGCGGGCCATCTCCATGATGGGGGGCAGGCGATCGCCCTGCTGAAACTCCCCCTGCTGGATCAACACCCGGATCTGGCGCGCCAGTCTGTCCGGCAGACTCTGCTTCGGTACCGGTTTGAGTGCGTGTGTCAATCGTGCCGTCCTTCCTGTGCCGGGGCCGTCTGGACGACCGCCGCGAACGCCGGTTTGGGCCGGCCGTTCCGATCGAACAACAATGGATAATTCGTGCGTCCTCGCACCGGCCAGTTGTTGAGCCAGGAGTCCCGGTCGGTGACACCCCAGAACGTTACACGGGCCACCGTCCCTCGATGCCGCAGGTACGAGCCGAAGAGATCCGCATAGCGCCGCGCCAGCGCCTGCTGCAGGGAATCCGGCAGCCCCTGGGCGTAGGGGTTGTCGGCGCGGGGCAAGACATCCACGTCGAGCTCCGTGATCATCACCCGGAATCCGGCGCCCGCGAATGCCTCGATGGTGGAGTCCTGCTGCGCCGGCGACGGCCAGTCCATGCGGTCGTGTCCCTGCAGCCCCACCGCCGCGATCGGAATCCCCTGATCCCTGAGCCGCTGGACCAGCTCGACGGCGCCCCGGCGCTTGGGTGCGTTCTCGAGCGAGTAGTCGTTGTAGTACAGCTCCGCGTCGGGATCCGCCTCGTGGGCGTACCGATACGCGCTCGCGAGGTAGTCGTCGCCGATAATCGTGAGCCACGGCGTCCGGCGCAACGTGCCGTCTTCGTTCAGGGCCTCGTTGACGACGTCCCAGCCGCGGATCCGGCCGCGGTAGCGCCCCACCACCGTATGGATGTGGTCGCGCAGGCGCGCGAGCAGGGTGTCGCGGCTCACGGGGTTGCCGCTCGAGTCCTGGAACACCCAGCGCGGCGTTTGATTGTGCCAGACGAGCGTGTGGCCGACGATGAACATGCCGTGCCGCTCGCCGAAGGCGACGTAGCGGTCGGGAGCCGCGAAATCGTACGTCCCGGGCCTGGGGTGAACCGACTGCCACTTCAGCACGTTCTCCGGCGTGATCGAGCTGAAGTGCGCCGCGACCAGGGCGGCGCCGAGCGTGTCCCGCCCGGAGAACTGAGCCGCGTTGAGCGCCGCGCCGACCAGGAAGGCGTCCTTGAAGGCGGTGCGCAGCGTGGGGGGCATGGGCGCGGCCTCGGGACCGCTCGGGCGCCCGCAGGCGATCGCGAGCGCGGCGATGAAGACGCGGCGCGCCCGGCCACGCTTACGGCTCCTCGACGACATCCAAGGCGGCGCTGCGCACGTCCACGGAGTTGCCGCCCACCATGACGTCGAACCGCCCCGGCTCGACCACGCGCTTCATGTCGGGGCCATGGTAGGCCAGATGCTCCGGCCCGATCTCGAACGTGATGGTGCGCCTTTCGCCTGGCTGCAACGTGACGCGCTGGAAGCCCTTCAGTTCCTTGACCGGTCGCGTCGCCATGCTCACCTGGTCACGGATGTACAACTGCACCACCTCATCGCCCGCGCGAGCGCCCGTGTTGCTCACGTCCACCGACACGATGGCGCGGGCCACGGCGGGAGGCCCGATCCGCTGGGGGGCGACCCGGAGATTGGAATACGAGAAGGTCGTGTACGAGAGTCCATACCCGAAGGGGAACAGCGGCTGCGTGGTATCGAGCACGTAGCCACGACGTGCCGAGGGCTTGTAGTTGTAGAACACCGGCAGCTGCCCCACGTGGCGAGCTACCGTGAGCGGTAATTTGCCGCCGGGGTTCAAGTCGCCAAACAGCGCTTCGGCCACCGCGGTGCCGGTCTCTTGCCCGAGGTACCAGCCGTCGAGGATCGCGGGGACGTCCTGCGCGAGCGCCGGAATAGAGAGTGGTCGCCCGTGAATGAGCACCAGGACCGTGGGCGTCTTTGTGGCGAGGATCGCGCGGACCAGCTCTTCTTGCTGGCCCGGGAGCCCCAGCGTCGCGCGGTCGCCGAGGTGGTTCTCCGCATACGCCTCGCGGGCGGTCATCTCGTTGTCGCCGACCACGACGATCGCGACGTCGCTCTTGCGGGCGAGCACCGCCGCTGCCGCGATGCGGCCCCCGTTCGACGCGGAATCGGCAGGCACGACGCGATCCGCCCCCCAGCGAGCGTGCGACCGCGTTCCTCCGAGGTGCGGCTGCGGCTCGCGCGTGAAGGTGGAGTCCTCGGTGATGCGGACGCCTTCGGCGTACTCGACTGCGGCAGTGGGGCCGAGGCGCGCGCGGATGCCCTCGAGGATGCTCACGACGTGCCGAGGTCCTCCCGAATAGCCACCCAGCAACACTTCGCCCGAGTGGGGGCCGATCACCGCCACATGCGAGGCGCGGTCGGGGGAGAGCGGCAACGTGCCGTTGTCGTTCTTGAGGAGGATGATGGCCTGGCGGGCGGCCTCGCGCGCGAGGGCGCGGTGCTCGTCCGCGCCCGAGATCCGGTCGGCCTGCTCAGGGTCGACGAACGGGTCCTCGAACAGGCCGAGGAGGAACTTGGGACGCAGCAACCGGCGTACCGCCGCGTCGATGGCCGCCGCCGGGACCCTGCGCTGACGCACCTGATCGACGAGTGTGTGGTACGTCTGCACGTCCGGCAGCTCGATGTCCACGGTCGCCGCGAGGGCCCGGCGGGCGGCCTCCGATGCATCGGCGGCCACGTGGTGCCGCTCCACCAGCTGCTGAATGGCGAACCAGTCGGAGACGATCACCCCGTTGAACCCCCACTCCTTCCGCAATACGTCGTGCAGCAGCCACCGGTTGGCGTGGGACGGCACACCGTCCACCTCGTTGTAGGAGGGCATCACGCTCCACGCGCCTGCCTCCTTGATCGCGACTTCGAAGGGATAGAGGAACACGTCCCGCAATGTCCGCTCTCCGTAGGGCGCGGGACCGACATTCGTACCGGACTCGGGTTGGCCGTGTCCGGTCATGTGTTTCAGCGTGGCAATCACCTTGCGTCCTTGAAAGCCGCGTACGGCCGCCACGCCCATGCGCGCCGCCAGATAGGGGTCTTCCCCGTAGGTCTCCTCGATGCGGCCCCACCGAGGGTCGCGCGCCACGTCGACCACGGGCGCGAGCACTTGGTGCACGCCGCGGGCGCGGGCCTCGGCCGCCGCGACGGCGAACACACGCTGTACCAGCTCCGGGTTCCAGGTGCTGGCGAGCGCGATGGCTTGCGGGAAGCTCGTGGCTTCCTCCGCCTCGAGGCCGTGCAGCGCCTCCTCGTGGAACAGCACGGGAATGCCGAGGCGGGTGCTGTCCTTCACCCAGCGTTGGATGGCGTTGGTGTACTCGGCCTGTGCCCGGGCGCCATGACCTTCGTTCGTCCGCTCGATCCGCCCGATGCCGATCCGAAACCACCGGGGAGCCCGCGACGGATCGAAGCGGCCCTGGCTGTCGGTGATGGCGCGCTTGCCCTGCCACAGACAGAGCATCTGCCCGACCTTCTCTTCGAGCGTCATCCGTGCGAGCAGGTCGTCGATCCGGCGCGCGACCGGCAGGGCGGGATCGAGGTAGGGTGGCCGGCCACGGACCTGGGCGGTCGCCGGGACGGTCCCAAGCACGCCCGCCATCAGCACGCCGGCCCACGTGGCGCGCCGGGCTGCGGCAGCGCGGGCACGGGGACCGGCGTGGGGCATCAGTAGCCCGGGTTCTGCGGGAACGCCCGCGTGCCGCCGGCCGTCAGGTCGATTTGGTTCTGCGGGATCGGCCGCAGATGGTGTTTCGCCTCATTGAAGAACCCGCCGTGCAGCGGCGAGGCCTGCCAGTTGTCGTCCACGATGCGGTGCCACAGGCTGGTGCGCGCGAGGTCCAGCCAGCGCGTCAGCTCGCCGTACAGCTCGCGACCGCGCTCGTCCAGGATGTATTCCAGGTCGATCGTGGCCGGCATGTGCGTGGCGTCGACGATCATCGCGCGGTTCGCGGCCTCCGCCGGGCAGCCACCGCAATTCGCGGCCCGCTGCCGCAGGGTGACGAGGTACGCGCGCGCGCCGGGCTCGTCGCCGGCGCCGAGCGCGGCCTCGGCGGCAATCAGATACGTCTCACCGAGGCGCATCAGGAGCACGTCGCGACCGCCGTCCAGGTTGTTGAAGTCCGGTCGCGCTTCGTCCTGCCACTTTTTCATCGTCGGGTATCGGAATATGTCGTACTGCCCGACGGTCGTCTGGTTGGGACACGGCTCCGTATCGCACGGCTCGTAGATGGCGTACTTGGCCGCCTGGCGCAGCACCTGGCCCACCAGATGCCCGGGCTGGAAGATGGCCGTGTCGCCAGGGAGGAACGCCTGGCCGTTGGTGCAGTTCGTGCCGAACGTCGGCAGGCCGCCCGAGCCGCAGGTCCCGATGGTGTACCCCGCGGCCCGACTCGCGCCCTGCGATTGGAAGCAGGCCCCGGTGTTGCTGGAGTTGGCGTGCCAGACGCTCTGGAACGTGCCGTCGTAGCGCGTGTCCAGCACCGTGGAAAAGGTCGAGTCGGTCCAGCGCTGCCACAGCTGGCGCGCGACCAGCGTGGGCCGGGCGCGCCGGAAGCCCCGGCCGTTGTTGCAGTCGCGGGTCATGCCCTGACGGTCGTCGTAGAACGACAGCATCTGCACGAACAGTGCGTTGCCGCGATCCGTCGTGAAGGAGCCGGGGGTCGTGGTGAACTGGACCGACCAGATGACCTCGGAGTTGGTCTCGTTGGTCGGCACGTTGCAGTACGAGCCCGGGCCTCGCGCCCCCATCGGGGCGCAGAAGATGTCCGCGTAGCTCGGCATCAGCGCGTAGGGACCGGCGGTCACCGAATCCGCTTCGGCCCGCGCGGCCGCGAAGTCGGTCGCCGACGTCGCGCCCGCTTCGCGCAGGAATGTCGGGCCGCTCAGGTAGAAGTCGGTGTTGGCCGTCTCGTAGGCGAACGGATGGTAGGCCCGAGTCAGGAGCACCTTGGCGAGCAGGTGCTGGGCGGCGCCCTTCGTGGCCCGGCCGACCTGGCTCGCGGTGGTCGGCAGGTCCGGGATCGCCTCCCTCACGTCCTGTACGATCTGGAGGTATACCGAGTCCACCGGCGAGCGATGCGCCACGTTGCTCGCGCCCTGGCTCTCGGTGAGAGGCAGCGGCACCGGTCCGTACATCTGGACCAGCCAGAAATAGCTCAGCGCGCGGAGGAACTTCGCTTCGGCGATGCGGCTGGCCTTGACGAGCGGGTCCACGCCGGTCACCGCCGGCGCACGCTCGACGACCGCGTTGGACGTGTTGATGCCCCGGTAGAAGCTCGTCCATGGGAACTGGTAATGCGGCGCGCTCGGATTCAGGCCGGCGGCGTAGGTGTTCTCGAACTGGTAGCCGCCCTGGTCGCCGTGCGTCGTCAAGTCCGTGCCGAACTCCGTCACGGCGAACGACTCTTCACGCCCGAAGAAGTCGCGCAGCTGGGCGTAGTCGCCGTTGACGGCCGCTTCGAGGCCCGCGGCGGTGGTGAAGTACGTGGTGGTGACGGTTCCGACGAGCTGCTCGTTGAGATCCACGCACGCCGTCAGCCCCGCCAGCGCGAGTCCCCAGAGCGAGAATTGCAGGGTCTTCATTGGTCTGCCTCGGTTCGGGTGATTCCGCTCTAGAAACTCATGTTCGCGCCGATGATCAGCGTGCGATAATTCGGCGGCGTCGCTGCGCTGCCCGCTTCGGGGTCGTACCCGTAGTAGCTCGTGAACACGAAGGGATCCTGCGCCTGCGCGTAGATGCGGAACGAGCTGAAGCGGAAGTGGCCCGCGACGCTCCCCGGCAGCGTGTAGCCGACCGTGATGTTGCGCACCCTCCAGTGCCCGCCCGGCCGATACGCCGGGGATGAAGAATTGACGTCGTTGTACAGCGGGTTCTCGCGGCCCGCGCTCGGATTCCAGTAGGAGTTGCAGCCCGGAATCGCGGCCTGCTGCTGCCCGGTCATGCCGGAGGGCCCGTCCAACACCGTGGGGTCTGGGCCGCCATCACACTTCTGGGGTGTCCAGTACGCGACGTTGAGGTTGTTGAAGCGCTCGAACAGCCTGGTGCTGGCGGAGCCGAACGCATCGTTCATCGTGTAGCCGAGCCGGCCCTGGAGCAGGAAAGACAGGTCGAAGCGTCGCCAGGTGAGCCGGTTGTAAATGCTGGCGAGCAGGTTCGGGTACGTGTTGCCGCGCAGGATACGGTCGGCCGCGGTGATGGCGCTGTCGCCATTCAAGTCCCGGACCCGGATATCGCCGGGCCTCTGGCCGTACCGCCGGGCGGCGGCCGAGTCCGCGAGCTGCCAGATACCCATGTACTCGAAATCGTAGAACACTTGGCGCAGCGCGTCGTACGGGGGGATGGCCGGGTTGGTCCCGACATTGATGGGCTGCCCGATGAACCACCGGTTGCCGATGTCGTCCGCCGCGCCGCTCGCGAGGGAGACGATGAAGTTGCGGTTGTGCGTGAAGCTCAGATCGGTGGTCCACCGGGGCGCGCCGTCGCGGCCGGAAAGGTTGACGGTGCTGAGGCTGGCCTCCCAACCCCGGTTCTCCGTCTTGCCGACGTTCTGCAGCACTTGCGTGAAGCCGGTCGAGGCCGGCAGCGACCGCGACAGCAGCAGGTCGCTGGTCCGCTGGCGGTAGGCCTCCAGAGTACCGCTGATGCGATCGCGGAACAGGCCGAAATCCACGCCCGCATCGATCTGGGCCGTCCGCTCCCAGACCAGGTCGCGATTCGGGATCGCGCCCGGACGATAGCCGGCGGCGGTGCCGCTGCCGAAGTTGTACCGGGTCCGGTCCAGTCCGCCCCACGTCTGGTACGGGTTGATGGAGGTGTTGCCGGTGACGCCCGCGCTGGCGCGCACCTTCAACGCCGAGATGAACCCGAACCGGCGCATGAACGGCTCGTCCCCCACCTGCCAGCCGAGCCCGATCGACGGGAAGAACGACCACTTGTGCGCTTCCCCCAGGCGGCTCGAGCCGTCCCAGCGGCCCGTCAACGTGAGCAGGTAGCGGTCTTTGAGCGCGTAGTTGATGCGGCCCATGTAGGAGGCCAGCTTCCACACGCTCAGCGTGCTCTGCGGCGGCTGAGGACTCTCGCCGGTGCCGAGGTTGTACCAGAGTTGCGAATCGTAGGGGAGGTTGCGGGCTTCTGCGGTGGTGGTGGTGGTGCGGTCCGACTGAATCCCGTACAGCGCGGTCACGTCGAAGCGGTGACTCCCCACGGTGCGATTCCACATCAGCAGCTGGTCCAACGTGTAGGCGAATTGTTCGGCGTCGGTCCGCTGCGCCTGTGCGTTACCGATCGGCGTCTGGTTCAGGACGACGTTCGCGCCCTGGAACTGCCCGTCCATGCGGTTCCCGAGATCGGGACCGAAGTTCAGGCGGTACGAGAGGCCGCGTCCCAGCTGCAGCTCGGCGAAGATCGAGCCGAACAGCCGATTCCGTGTCTGCTGGCGCACGAAGCCCTCGGCCTGCCGCAGCGGGTTCACGCGCAGCGCGTCGGGCGTGGGCTTGATCTTGAGCGTGCAGATGCCGCACAGGACGGCGGAGGGGACGCCGGCGCTGTCGTACGGAAGGCCCAGCGGGTTGTTCGCCAGCGCCTCACCCCACAGCGATGCGTCGGCGCCCAAGTCCGCAGTGGACCGCGTGCCCGTAGCCGTGACGCCGACCCGGAGCCGCTGGTACGTGTTCTCGAAGCTCACGGTGCCGGAATACTGGCGATACCCCTGTTCGAGCGAGATGCCGTCCTGGTCGAAGTAGCTGCCGGTGAGCGTGAGCCGGGACGTGCCGGAGACGGACGTGAGGCTGAGCTGATGGCGTTGCTGTGCGCCGGTGCGCAGCACCATGCGCTGCCAGTCCGTTCCGGTCGCGCACCCCGGATGGGAGGCCTGGTACGCGGCATCCGAGGCGCACAGCACCTGCGGGAGCTCGTCAGGAGTGAAGACGCTCGCGTTGTCGGTGGGGCGGCCGGCGGAGCGCGCCGCCTCGCGCCGCTCCGCGATCGCCTGCGGCCCGTTCATCATATCCACGAGGTGCAGTGCGCTCTGCGGGCCGTACTGCGCGTCGTACGTGACACGGATGCTGTTGTCGGGAGCGCCCTCCGCGCCGCGACGCGTCGTGATCAGGATGACGCCGTTGGAGCCGCGGCTCCCGTAGACGGCCGTCGCCGACGCGTCCTTCAGAACCTCGATGGACTGGATGGTCGCTGGGTTGAAATCCTCGATGCCCCCCGCCAGCGGCACGCCGTCCACGACGTAGAGCGGCTGGTTGCCCGCCGCGATGGACCGGATGCCGCGCACCGTTACGTTCATCGGAACGCCGGGCCGGTAGCCCCCGCCCGCGACGACGTCCACGCCTGCCACCTTGGCCTGGATCGCCTGCATCGGGTTGGACGTGGGGACCTCGGCAATCTGTTCAGCGGTCACTGACGCAACGGAGCCGGTCAGGTCGCGCCGCTCCTGCGTGCCGTAGCCGACGACGACGACCCCCTCGAGCTGCATCGCCGCCGCGACGAGCTGGAAATCAGCGGTGACGACATCCGCGACTGGCACCTCCACGGTTTGCGTGAGCGCCGCGAATCCCAGAAGGCGTGCCCGGACCTGCCGGGTCCCGGACGGCACTTCGACGATGTGATACGTGCCAGACGTGTCGGTCCGGCCCGTACGGTTGGTGCCGATCACCATGACGCTCGCGCCCGCGATGGGCCGACCATCCTGGGCGGCCGTGACCTTGCCAGTGATGCTTCCCTGGGCCTGGACCTCGGTACTGAAGGCAGCGCTACAGGCGGCCAGCACGAGGATGCCGCATCGCATCAGGACCTCCTCCGTCACCAAGTCATAAGATCACCACGTCACTGGGGCCACGATTCTACCCCCGCGTGGCGGGTTGTCAAGCAGCCTAGAGACGACGCGGCGCAAGGTCTTCGGTGAACTTCGCGCCCGTGGCGGTCGTCGCGCTGACGCTGTCGCCCGAGAGCGCTCCCTCGGCTGTCATCCACAGCCGCACGAGCTGGGCGGTGCCGGCGTTGGTGCCGCTCCCGAACAGGTGCACCTCGAGCAATGCTCCAGGGGACACGTTGCTCAGGATCACGACCCACGACGGATTGGTCGCTGGGGTCGCCGGCGCGACGACCCGCTGCATGGTGCTGTCGGCGGTGCAATTCGATGTGCACTGCTCGCTGCCGTTCCCGTAGTAGATCGAGTCGATCGTGGCGATCCCGGCCAGGTTCGCACGGTAGGTGACCGTGTAGCCGCCGGGCCCGGCGAGCTCGCCGCAGCTATTCATCACCAGCACCAGAACGAGGGGGACAGACCAGGTGCGTGGATGCATCGAATGGCGACGCATGTCAGGACCTCCGACGGGCGAAGAGTGGAATGGTCATCTTATCACTTTTACGCACGAGCGCGAGCCCCCGCATGGCGGCCGTGACGCCCGTCAGGACGCGCTCACGGCGACATGAACAGACTCAAGTCGACGGCGTCGGCCATCAGGTGGTACCCTGCCTCATTGGGGTGGAGGTGGTCGCCAGTGTCAGCCCACGGCAGCAGGCGCGAAGGCGCTGCGGGATCGCGCAGCACGGCATCGAAGTCGATGACGGCGTCGAACGCGCCGCTCTCGCGGATCCATTCGTTGACGCTCTGCCGCGCCGCCTCGCGCTCGGCTCCGTCGTACTGCGATCCGCCGAACGGCGGGATCGTGGCGCCATAGATGCGAAGGCCCCGAGCGTGCACGCGATCGATGATCGTCCGGTAAGCGACGAGGAGGCTCCGCGCCACCGCTGCGGCGCTCCCGGGCTCCCGCGCGCCTCCGATATCGTTGACGCCTTCCAGCAGGATCACCCAACGCGCCCCGCGCTGCGCGAGGACGTCGCGGTCGAGCCGCGCCAGCGCCGGCGGGCCGAGCCCGCCCGCGATCACGCTGTTGCCGCCGATGCCGGCGTTCAGCACGGCGACGTGGCGGGTGCGCGGGTCGGCCCGCAGGCGCCGCGCGAGATTGTCGGGCCAGCGGTTGTTCCGGTCGGTGCCGGAGCCGCGGCCGTCGGTGATCGAGTTGCCCAGCGCGACCACGGCGGCGCCGTCCGCCACGACATCGAGCCCCGCGATGACATACCAGTGATCGGTCGTCGCCGCATCCGGCAGCTCGGCAGCCGATACCCATCGGCCGGCCTGAAGAAACGAGGTGGTCCGGGAGCCGGGATGCCCCGTGACCTCCGCAGGCACGACCCCGAGCGCGATCGTGACCGCAAGCTCGCCGAGCACGGGGACGTCGTACGCCAGGGGATCCGAGGTCACCATGTCACCGGGAGCGATGCGCACCGAGTCCGCGCCGGCGAACGTCAGCGGGCGATCGCTCGTGACGTCGATGGCACTCCTTCCCCGGGAGCGCGCGATGTGAGCCGACGTGATGGCCAGCGGGGTCGTCCCGAACGTATTCGCGAAATGCACGCGCAGCCGCGGCCCCCCGACGGAGGTGTGGATGACCTGGCGCAGCGTGCTGCCCGCGAGGCCCGGCGCGGGTGGCATGTTCCGCGGCTCGGTGAGCTGCACGGCGGCGGTCCACGTCCCCAGCCAGTGCAGGCTGGTGGTCGTGCCCGGCGGTCGCGTACACGCCGCGAGGGCCGACGCGAAGACGAGAACGACGACCAGGCGGCGACCCGGCGAGGCAGGCACGTCAGGGCTTCTGGACCGACGGGCTCGCGCCGGCAGCCACGGGCGGCCGGCCGAAGCCGGGAGGCGGTTGGAGCCGCGAGCGGCCGTCGCTCGCGATGAACGCGCGCAGCTCCACGTACGCGCGGTGCGGGTTGTTGCGCTGCAGCCCGACCCGGATCCAGCTCTCGCCGTACCAGCGGTCGAACGGCGGGTATTCGGCGCGCGCGAAGTCGGTCTCGAGCTGCTCGAGCGACGCCAGCGCCTCGCGGATGAGCCGCCACGCAAGCTCCGCGTTGGGGGCCTGGAGCGCCTCGGCGAGCTTGAGCGCGGCCCGGCTCTGCCGCTCGTCCACGCGCAGGCCGAGACCGACGTCGACGGAGAAGAACCGCTGCTCTCGCGCCGTCATGGCGGATTCTGCCCGCGCCTCGACGGCCAGGGCGCTATCCAGCCGACCGAGGCGCGCCGCGAGCACCGCGAGGGTGTCGGCGTTGAAGGGCGTGAACTGCTCGCCCGTCGTGCGACGCCACAGCCGCTCGATCAGGTTCTGCACCGCCTCGGACGCATACCAGAGCTTCTCGGGCGTGTCGAGGAGCGCGTGGTACGCGTCGTACGCCGCCCGGGCCGGGGCGGCCGCGGGCGCGAAATATTCCCGCGTCCACCACGTCACGAAGCGGCCGGCCGGGTCGGGCGCGGCGTACACCGCCGGAGCGTTCCACGTGATGTCGGCGATCAGGCGCGCGCCCATGACGTAGTCGCGCAGCTCCGATACGTTGACCAGCATGTACTCGGTGGCTCGGGCCTGCACGATGCGCTGGAACTCGCCCGCAATCGTCTCGGGGGTCACGGTGTGCGTGGTTTGCTTGCTCAGGTTTCCGCCGAGGTAGGCGAGATGGTAGTAGACGCCGTGCTTCCAGCGGCCCAAGTCGGTCGGGAGCCCGCGCATGTGGCCGTCGTTGTCGTCCGGCCAAACGATGGTGACGTCGTCGGGCAAGCCGAACGCCGCCGGATTGCGCCGGTACAGCTCCAGCATCTCTGAATACATCGTGAAGTGAAACAGCGCGGCGCGCCCCGGCGGGAGGGCGTCGCGCACCATGGCGGTCTGCAACCCGATCACCTCGCTGAACACGCGCGTCTTGTCGTCGTCGGTGGTCCCTTCCGGCCAGGTGTACGCGCGATCCGACGTGTTCCTCAAGCCCACGGGCCAGATGACGTCCAGGTTGTGGTTCTCCGCGACGCCGCCGCGCCAGAAGGTCAACAGGCCATCCCGGTTGGTGAACCAGTCGTAGTCGGGCCGCACGCCGCGCTCGGCGGCGAGGTTGAAGGTGACGAGGCCGAACGGGTTGGAGACAAGGATGTCGTAGTGGTGCGACGTGTAATACAGGCCCCAGTCGCTGGCGAGCTGTTGCACCTCGAAGCGGCGATGCACGCGCACGTAAGGCGCCACCATGTTCATCCGCAGCCGCAGGGCCGTCTCGAAGAAGCGCTGGTACCAGGCCAGCGGGACGTCTCCCGTCTGGAGCGGGTACCCGCGGGCGTCGAACGGACGCGGCAGGATGTCCTCGTCGTCGTGGAAGAATCCGCGATACCGGAACGTCGGCGGCCCCTGCGCGAAGCGCGTGGCCTTGAGGACCAGCGGATCGTGGTGCTCGGGTACGTAGCCGGTCCACAGATAGAGGGGATCGACCCCGAGGCGCTCGGACAGCGTGTATGCCGCGAACGCGGTGCCCCGCGGGTTCGACCCCACCAGCCAGACGGTCCGCGGGGCGGTGACGATACGGTAGGACTCCCACTGGCCCCGCAGGGTGGCCGCATCGATCGCAGCCGGGAGCGCGCCGTTCCCCACCGTCACCAGCCGAATGCTCGTCTTTCCGTTCGTCGGCGTGGCGACGATGGGCGGCCGATACCCGCTGATCGTTCCGATGTCGCCCGCCAGGAACGTCGCGGCCTGGCGTACGTTCAACGGTTCGGAGGCACCGACCACGATTTCGGCGCCGCTGCCGCCCGACGAGAGCACCACATCGCTTGCGCCCGCGGGTCCGGTGTGGAGCCACGACCCGCGCACCGGCGCGGCCCAAGGGTCCCCCTGGGGGGCGCCGCCCGCGGGAGCCAGTATGCACGCGAGCAGCAGCATCGGAGTAATCCGCCGGCATCGGCTCATGAGGTCCTCTCTTTGGACGTCTCGTTCCGCACATGGAGGGGATGGGGTGGGAGGCCGGTACTCGGCGCACAATGGCGTTCATTGCGCCGCGGGGTAGCATGCGCGGAAGTGCGCATACAGGCGCTCGTACTCGGCGTGCGTCCGGGGGTCAGGGGAAACCAGGGGCGCCCGCGTCGTGGTGCACCGGACCGCCGCCCCCAGGTCTGGAAACGCGCCCGCCCCGACCGCGGCAAGCAGGGCAGCCCCATAGGCGGGCCCTTCCTCGCGGTTCACCGTGGTCAGGGAAAGGCCGAAGATGTCCGCCAGCAGGTGGCGGATGAACGGGCTGCGCGCACCCCCGCCGGTCAAGAGCATCGCCGCAGGCGCGAGGCCGAGCTCCTGCAGGATCGACAGCGAGTCGCGCAGCGCGAAGCCGACGCCCTCGAGCACGGCGCGGGTCAGATGCGCACGCGAGTGGGCGAGGCTCAGGCCGAGGAACGCGCCCCGGATGCCCGCATTGCGGTGGGGCGTGCGCTCGCCCTGGAGGTACGGCAGGAAGGTCACTCCCGCCGCGCCCGCCGGGACACTCGCAGCCTCCTCCGTCAGGCGCTCGTCGCCGTCACCCCGCTCCACCAGCTCGCGCGCGAACCGATCGCGATACCAGGCGAACGCGCCGCCCGCGGACAGCACCACGCCCATCAGGTACCACACGCCGGGCGCTACGTGACAGAACGTGTGGGCGCGCAGGGCGGGGTCCACCCGTGGCTCCGCCGTCGGGGCCAGCACGGTGCCGGAGGTTCCCCAGCTCGTGACGGCATCGCCGGGCGCGACCGCGCCCACGCCCGCGGCGCCACATGCATTGTCGGCGCCCCCGCCCACCACGGGCGTGCCCGCGGCCAGGCCGGTGGCGGCCGCGGCCTCGGGCGTTACGCGACCCAGCACCTCGGCCGAGTCGCCCAAGTCGGGGAGCAGAGACAGCGGCAGGCCCATCGCGTCCATGATCTCCCGACTCCAGCGCAGTCGTCTGGGATCGTACATGAGCGTTCCCGAGGCATCGGACGGCTCGGCGGCGAGCGTGCCTGTCAGGCGGAACCGCACGAAGTCTTTGGGGACGAGGACGGTGGCGACACGCGCGAAGGCCGCGGGCTCGTGATTCCGCAACCAGAGCACCTTGGGAAGCGTGAACCCCTCGAGCGCCGGGTTGCTCACCCACTCGCCCAGTCGCGCCTCTCCTCCGGCCCGACTCGTGATCTCCGCGCATTCGGCCGTGGTCCGTCCATCGCACCACAGCAGCGCTGGACGGACCACCGCGCCGCCCCGGTCGAGAAACACCGAGGAGTGCATCTGTCCCGAAATCCCCACCGCCGCGACGCGCGCCGGCGGCTGCCGGTCGAGAATCTGCCGCGTGGACGCGAGGCACCCTTCCCACCAGCGGTCGGGGTGCTGCTCCGCCCAACCGGGCTGCGGCGTGCTGAGCGACAGGGGAGTGGTGGCGGAGGCGATCACGTCCCCCGCCGCATCCACCAGCAGGGCTTTGACGCCGCTCGTCCCGATGTCGAGGCCGAGGAACAGCGCATCGGGCGCCCTCATCGCACACCCAGCAGCAGCTCCATCGTCAGTTGGTCGAGGCGCTCGTAGCCGTAGCCTCGCTGGCGCAACGTCGCGAGATCGAACGTCTCGCCCTTCAGGGCGCGGGCGCGCTCGGGCGTGAAGGGCACGCGCCCCGATTCGCCTTCCTTCCCCCGCAGCGCTCGGAGCAGCTGCTGGATCTCCGGGTCCGCGTCGAAGCGCTGCGCCTTGTCTTTCAGGATCAGATAGGTCCGCATGCTCCCGGCGGCGAAGTCCCACACGCCGTCCTCGTCTTCCGTGCGGTAGGCGTGGCTGTCGAAGTGCCGCATACCGGGCCAGCGCGCGTCCTCGAGCAGCTTCACGAGGAAGAACGCGGACTTGACGTCGTCGCTGCCGAAGCGCAGGTCCTGGTCGAAGCGCCCGGCCTTCTGCCCGTTGAGATCGATGTGGAACAGCTTGCCCGCGTCGAGGGCCTGCGCCACCGCGTGCGAGAAGTCGAGCCCCGCCATCTGCTCGTGGGCAGCCTCGGGATTGAGGCCGACCATCTCCGGGTGGTCGAGAGTGTAGATGAACGCGAGCATGTGGCCGGTGGTCGGGAGGAAGATGTCGCCGCGCGGCTCGTTCGGTTTGGCCTCGAGCGCGAACTTGAGGTCGTACTTCTGCGACCTCACGTACTCACACAGGAAGTTGAGCGCCTCACGGTACCAGCCGAGCGCCGTGCGCGGGTCCTTGGCGGCGTTGGTCTCTACGCCCTCGCGCCCGCCCCAGAAGACGTAGGTCCCGGCGCCCAGCTCCACCCCGAGGTCGATCGCGGCCATCGTCTTCTGCAGGGCGTAGGCGCGGACTCGGGCGTCGTTGCTGGTGAACGCACCGTCGCGGAACAGCGGATCGGAGAACAGGTTCGTGGTCGTCATCGGCACGCGCAGGTCGCTGGCCGCGAGCGCCGCCTTGAACTCGCGCACGATCCGGTCGCGCTCGGCGGCGGAGGCGCCCGCCGGCACCAGGTCGTTGTCGTGCAGGTTGACGCCGTAGGCGCCGAGCTCCGCCAGGCGCTGCACGATGCGGGTGGGGGAGAGCACGGCGCGCACGGGCTCGCCGAAGGGATCGCGTCCCGGGTTGCCCACGGTCCAGAGCCCGAAGGTGAAGTGATGCTCGGGGCGCGGCGCGTACGAGTCGCGCGGATCGTTCCGTTTCATGGCGTCTGTTGGATCGCGTCGCAGCGGGGCTTCTGTCGGTCCACGGGACACCCGAGCCGCAGGTAGTAATCGAGCGGGTGCGCCGGCGACGCGTAGCCGGCCGGCACAGGCTCGTGGGAGAACGTCTGGAAGTAGGCGATCGCGGCGTCCCGCCACCACCGCGCCTCGCGCTCCTGGATCGCGAGGAACGCCGTCACGTCGCGGAAGCGCACCTCGTCAATCGTACCCTCGAGCCCGCGCCACTGGCGCGCCATGGAGCGCACCGAGTCCACGCCGGCGCTGTATTCGTGCACCAGCTCCTCCCACAGCGTGCGGCCCGACCGCAGGCGCTCACTCCAGCGCACGCGATGGAACCAGAGGAGCAGTGAGTCAGGGACCGAGTCGCGGCTGGCCCAGCGGCGCCGCACCGGCGGGAAATACTGCGCCAACGCGCCGCTCCCCGTGGCCGTGCGGTCGAACCCGATACCGAGCGTGTCGGCGCGATGGTAGTACACGGCGGTCTGATCGGCGCGGCCGCGCGCGACCCAGGGACCGGGGCCGTAGTGGTGCCCGGCCGCCATGATATGGGTCAGCCCGAGGGGCGTCATGTAGTGCACGACCGCCTCGCGCGACTCGAGCATGATGTCCCTGATCCGGGCCACCGCCGCCGGCTCGTTGACGAACGTCATTCGGATCCACTCCTCGGCGATTTCGCCCGCGGACAGGGTGTGGTCCCATGCCAGGCGCCCGAACGCGTACCAGTTCGACTGATTGAAATGCGATCCCGTCCAGTTCCGGTCGGTCCCGATGTTGGCGACGCCGGCGATCCCGGTCCGCGCGTAGCCGTGCAGCGAGCCGTCCACCACCCGTCCCACCGTCGAACCCTCGCCGCGCGCGTACGTGTCCGCGTCCAAGACCTCCTTGAAGAGCGGGCCCAGGAACACCAGGTGCGTGTCCTGGCCCAGGTACTCCTTGGTGATCTGGAGCTCGAGCATCAGCGGAGTCCGGGGCATGGCGCCGAACAGCGGGTGGAACGGCTCGCGCGGCTGGAAGTCGAGCGGTCCGTTCTTGACCTGGATCAGCACGTT
>Ga0184605_10000075_pt1 | contig 27562 bp, 23 predicted proteins | sample PLM0_30_coex_FD_132995 | JGI IMG/M metagenome (GOLD analysis project Ga0184605, IMG submission 132995) | Groundwater sediment microbial communities from an aquifer in East River, Colorado, USA - PLM0_30_coex | ecosystem: Environmental > Terrestrial > Soil > Riparian zone | place: USA: East... | reverse complement strand
GAGCGGAGCAAGGCGCTGACATTGAGCAGCGGCGACCAGACACGCGTGCATGTCCGGCTTCTGGCTACGCCGGAGCGCATCAAGCGAGAGCTGACCGGCGAAGCGAACACTGAGCTAGGGCTGCTCCGCGCGCTGTGGCGAGGCGTTGGTCCCGCCCTTCGGACAGGTGCGGTCGTAAATCTCGACGGTCTACCGCCCGGGCTCGGCGGCCCTGTCTCCTGCGCACCGCTCCTGGACGCGCTCGAGGACAAGCAGTTTCTTACCTGGGAGAGACTCGGGACGGGGCTCTATCTCGCGGACAAGAGCGCGCCCCTGTCGAAATTCAAGGTCGATTGGGCGGTGATCGACCGTCGTCGTTCCGCCGAGCTCTCCAAGCTCCAGGCCGTCCAGAAATACGCGTACACCCGGGAGTGCAGACGAGGGTTCGTGCTGCGTTACTTCGGTGACCCAGCCGCCCGTCCGCGGTGTTCCGGCTGCGACAACTGCCTCGGTATTGCCGCCGTAGCGACAGTGGAAGAGGATGCGCCGCGCAAGCAACGCGGTCGCAGAAAAACGGGCCCAACAAACTCTCGGCTCGCCGACGTCAGCGACGATGTGGTGATGGGAGCAGCTGAGGAGCGACTCTTGGCTGCGCTCAAGACCGTCCGCACCGCGATCGCGCGCGAGGAACAGGTGCCCGCGTATATTGTATTCTCTGATCGAACGCTGGCCGAACTAGCGGTGCGTCGTCCTCGATCGCTCAACGCTTTTCAGAATGTGCGGGGAGTGGGGCCGATGAAGCTCGAGCGATACGGCGCGCGCTTTCTGGCTGCCATTTCCCAGGCGGACGAGACTGAAGCGGCGTAATGGTCGGGACGCCCCTGACTGCTAACCCTCGTTAATGAAGTAATGAGATCACAACTCGATCGTGCCTGCGTTCTTGCGCTGTACGCGGCTGCAGCCGCGCTGACATTCCTGTGTGCGCCTCAACGCGCCCGGGCGCAACAGCAAGTCGACGGGTCGCTGCCATTTGATCCGGCCGTTACGATCGGCGTCCTGCCGAACGGTCTGCGGTACTACATCCGCGCAAACCCGAAGCCCGAAAAACGTGCCGAGCTGAGACTCGTGGTGAACGCCGGCTCGGTTCTCGAAGACGAGGATCAGCGCGGTTTGGCCCACATGGTCGAGCACATGGCTTTCCGCGGGACCAAGCGGTTCGCCAGGAACGAAATCTCGAGCTACCTCGAGTCGGTAGGAATGCGCTTCGGCCCCGACATCAACGCGTTCACCAGCTTCGACGAGACAGTTTACATGGTGACGGTACCTACCGACACGGCTGCGATCGTCGACAAGGGGTTTCAGATCCTCGCAGAATGGGCGCACAACGTCGCGTTCGAACCGTCCCAGATCGAGAGGGAACGGCCCGTCGTCATCGAGGAATGGCGGCTAGGGCAGGGTGCGGAGAACCGGATGCAGAACAAGTGGTTTCCGGTGCTGTTCTCCGGATCCAGGTATGGCACGCGTCTGCCGATTGGCGATAAGGCGACGCTGGAAACGTACAAGCCAGCAACGCTCCGCAGGTTTTACGATACCTGGTACCGACCCGACCTGATGGCGGTGGTGGCGGTCGGGGACTTTGACAAGCAGCAAATCGAGAATCTCATCAAGCGCTATCTCGGCGCGATACCGCGCGGCACGAGTTTGCCAGCCCGACCGCTTTTCCCGGTCCCTCCGCAAGACGGCACGCTGGTCTCGATCAATAGCGACAAGGAGGCGACACGCTCGGTCATCAGGCTGTTGTATAAGCAGCCAAAGAGATCGAACACGACTACGGCCACCTACCGGCAGAATCTTGTCGAGGCGCTATTCGGCATGATGTTCAACGACCGATTCTCCGAAATCACCCAGAAGTCGAATCCGCCGTTCATCAACGCGTATGCCAATCAGGGCGGTCTCGTCAGGTCCGCGGAGTCGTTTTCCATGACCGCGATCGTTGCCGACAACGGAATCCAGCGCGGCCTCAACGCGCTGCTGACTGAAGGCGAGCGCGTGAAGAGATTTGGTTTTCTCCAGTCAGAGCTGGATCGCGCCAAGAAAGACTTGCAGCGCGGAATCGAGCAGGCTTATGCCGAGCGACAGAAGACAAACTCGAATGTCTATGCCGATTCCTATGTCTCCGCATTCCTCGAGGGCCAGCCATCGACCAGCGTCGAGTATGATCTCGCCGCAATCACGAGGTTTCTTCCGAACATAACGTTGGCCGAGGTCAATAAGCTTGCCGGCGAATGGATGACTGACAGCAATCGCGTGCTCGCTACGACGTCGCCCGAGAAACCGGGGATCGTCAATCCGACGCGCGCTGAGCTGCTGCTGGCGTTCGACGCGGTTAAGCGCGTCGAGATCGCAGCCTACAACGAGACTGCGCCGTCGCAACAGCTGGTTGACAAGGATCCTGCGGGTGGACGCGTAGTCGCGGAGCGAGAGGTCAAGCAGATCGGACTCACCGAGTGGCAGCTCTCCAACGGGGTGCGCGTTCTGCTAAAGCCGACGGACTTCAACGCAGATCAGATCTCCTTCACCGCATACAGCCCCGGCGGCGCCTCGCTGTTGTCGGACGCTGCCTATACCGCGGCGAGTGCCGCTGATCTGATCCCCCAGACGAGCGGGGTCGGGAAGTTCACAGTCATCGATCTGCAGAAGTTTCTCGCCGGCAAGCAGGTGAGCGTCTCGCCGAATATCGACGAACTCTCGGAAGGTGTTTCCGGCAGTGCATCACAGCGAGATCTCGATACAATGTTTCAGCTCGTGTATCTGTACTTCACGCAACCGCGACTCGACACCGCGCTCGTGAACACGTTTCTGGGACGTTACCGGGGAGTTCTGGCGAATCGCAGCGCGAGCCCGGAAGCGGCGTTCAGTGATACGCTGCAGGTTACAATGGCGCAGCATTCGATGCGTGCCCGCCCGCTCACCGCTTCGATCCTCGATCAGATCGATCCGTTCAAATCGTACGACTTCTACAAGGACAGATTCTCCGACGCGAGCGGATTCACTTTCGTTTTCGTCGGCAACTTCAGGCTCGATTCGATCAAGCCGTTGATCGAGAAATGGCTCGGCGCGCTGCCTTCCACCCGAAAACCGGAGACATGGCGCGACACCGGCGTTCGTCCTCCCTCCGGTGTCGTGCAGCGAATCGTAAAAAAGGGGGCCGAGCCGAAGGCCCGCACTGCGCTGATCTTCACAGGGCCTTTCGAGTACACCAGACAGAACCGCTATTACCTGAACGCTCTCGCCGAGCTCCTCAACATCAAGCTGCGCGAAGCGCTGCGCGAAGACCTGGGCGGGACTTACGGAGTCGGCGTTGGTCCGAGTGCCACGCGGGATCCACGACCGTCGTATCGCTTCACCATCGGATTCGGCTCGGCGCCCGAGCGCCTCGAGGCGCTCACGGCCGCCGCCCTTCTTCAGATAGACAGCGTCAAGAAGTTCGGGACGACGCCAGAGTATCTGACCAAGGTCAAGGAGGCCGGGTTGCGTGCCCGCGAGACCGCCCTCAAGCAGAATGACTACTGGATCGCACAGATCTCAATGTTCGATCAGAGTGGCTGGTCCCTGGCAGAGATCCCAAACGGTGACAAGCTGATCACGTCGCTGACGATCCAGGATCTGCAGCGGGCCGCCACGAAATACCTGCGTAATGACAACTACGTGCGGGTGTCGCTTTACCCCGAGAATTATCCAGCGGCCGAGAGCAAGGAATAGCGCACGGAATGGACGACTCGCTCTACTTCTCCGAGCAGCACCTCGCGGTCCGCAGCATGGTCCGCGAGTTTGCGCGCAGCGAAGTTGCTCCGGTGGCAGCGGCGCTCGATGCGAAGGCCGAATTCCCATGGGCAAACGTCAAGAAGATGGGCGAGCTGGGGCTGCTTGGGATTCCATGGGCGGAGGAGCTCGGTGGTGCTGGGCTCGATATCCTCAGCTACATGATAGTGATCAATGAGATGGCGAAGGTTGACGCCTCGCACGCTATCACCATCTCAGCGCACACGACTCTTGGCACTTCACCGATCGTGAATTTCGGGACCGCGGCACAGAGGAAGCGCTACGTCCCGCTTCTCGCCAGCGGAAAAGTGCTCGGCGGATTCGGGCTCACGGAGGCGAGCGCGGGCAGTGACGCCGCCAGCACTCGCTCGACGGCCGTTCGCAAGGGATCTCACTACGTCCTTAACGGCAGCAAGATCTTCATTACCCACGGTGGTGTGGGCGAGATATTCGTAGTGACGGCGGTGACCGATCCAGGGCAGGGAACGAAGGGGATCAGCGCTTTCATCGTCACCAAGGAAACGAGCGATCTCGATAAAGTAGAGGACCTCGGGATCGGTCACGATGACTCACTTCCTGCAATGGCGGGTTTCCGATCGGGAAAGAAAGAGGACAAGCTGGGGTGGAGAGCCTCCGACACGAGGTCGCTGATCTTCGAGGATGTCGAAGTCCCCGGTGAGAACATGCTCGGAGAAGAGGGCGAAGGATTCAACAATTTCATGCGGACGCTCGACTCTGGCCGCGTGGGGATCGCGTCCCTGTCCCTTGGAATCGCGGAAGGGGCCTTCGAGCAAGCACTGCGGTACTCGACACTGCGCAAGCAGTTCGGACAAGCAATCGCGAATTTTCAGGGAATCCAGTTCCAGCTCGCCGACATTGCGACCGAGATCGAAGCGGCCAAGCATTTGATGTTTCACGCCGCCTGGCTGGCGCAGAACAAGCAGCTGTTCAGCAAGCAAGCGGCGATCGCGAAGCTTTATTGCTCGGAGTTGGCGATGCGCACGACGATCAAGGCCATCCAGATCCACGGGGGTTACGGGTACACCAAGGAGTACCCGGTCGAGCGCATGTTCCGGGACGCCAAAATCTGCGAGATAGGCGAAGGCACCTCCGAGATTCAGCGGCTGGTGATCGCGCGCCACCTGCTCAAGGAGCTGGCCGATTGACTTACTCCGAGGTCGCCAAGCGTCTCAGACTTCCGCTCGGCTTCCTGCTCGGCATCACCTACCTCATCTTTGCGCGGCCGACGCCGTTGACACTCGCCGTAGGCGGAACGATCGCGCTCGTCGGGGTGCTCGTACGCGGCTGGGCGTCGGGGCACATCTCCAAGAACGAGCGGCTCGCGACAACGGGTCCGTATGCGCACACCCGGAACCCGCTCTACTTCGGAAGCTTTCTCATCGCCGCGGGATTCGCGATCGCCGCACACTGGAGCCTTTTGCTTCTCATCGTCGCTTTCTTCGCGCTCATCTACGCACCGACAATGGAACGCGAGAAGGCGAACATCGCGGGTCGATTCCCGCTGGAATACGAAGCCTATTCCGCCAACGTTCCCGCTTTCGTCCCGAGGCCGACTCCATGGAGGGCTACCCATCCGAACGATGAGGGCGGATTCAGTCTCGATCTCTACATGAAGCACGGCGAGTGGAAGGCGGGCCTCACTTACGTCATCGTCATCAGCTGGCTCATCTATAGAACTGTGACCGGAATCTGAGCCGGGCGTCACATATCTGGTTGGCGTGTCGTTCGAGCAAGTACTTCGGTCGGCGCGCGTAAGTCGTTGTCGTCGTTGCGGAAAGACACGGATTGGCGATAGATTGTCTCAACTGACTGTTGCTCCTCACGCATGGGGCACCCGCGCGACTCGCGGGTCCCGAACACATGGATGGGGAGCGCCGAAGGTGAATATCCCAGAAGATCATAACGCGGCCCTGTAGCACGACCGCGCGGACATTTTTGAACCGCCCTCCACTTCGCACGTCGAGTCGCCGTGTGATCGGGTGAGGCGGCAACAATGAAAAGAGAAATCCTCATAAACGCGGCTCCGCGCGAAACGCGGATCGCGATTCTGGAGGACGGGAAACTCGTTGAGCTTCTCGTCGATCGTCCAGACAACCGACGCATGGTCGGTGACATTTACCTGGGTCGGGTTGACGCTGTGCTCCCCGGCATCCAGGCCGCCTTCGTCGACATAGGCACCGAGAAAAGCGCCTTCCTCCACGCCTCCGATCTAGTCCGGCAAACGGCCGATGAAGCCGAAGACGATGATGACGAGGAGGATGACGAAAGCGACGAGCCGGTCGAGAAGAAGAACGGCAACGGCAGCAACGGCAACGGCCGCCGGGCGAAAGCTCCGCCGATCCAGGACGCTCTGAAACGCGGCCAGGAAATCCTGGTTCAGATCTCGAAGGAACCTATCTCGACGAAAGGACCTCGGGTCACCGCCCAGATATCGCTCGCCGGGCGGTTCCTGGTCTATATCCCCGATTCTTCCAAGGTCGGTGTCAGCCGCAAGATCGGCCAAGCGGCGGAGAGGTCCAGGCTCAAGGAGCAAGTCCAGAGCATCCTCCCCGACAAGGCCGGCGGCGTGATCGTTCGAACGGTGAGCGAGGACGTGACGCCTGAAATGCTGCAGCGCGAGCTCAACAGCCTCATGTCGCAGTGGAAGAAGATCAAGCGGAAGATGCATTTCCAGAAGGCGCCGTCGCTGGTCAACCGCGAGAGCGGTCTCACGCGGGGATTGGTGCGGGACATCTTCAGCGACAAGGTCGACAGCCTGACCGTTGATTCGAAGCAGGTCTACAACGAGATCGTCGGGTACCTCAAGGAAATCGCGCCAGACCTCATTCCGAGGGTGAAACTGCACGAGGCGCAGGTTCCGCTGTTCGACACCGCCGGAATCGAGTCGGAGATCCGCGACATTTTCAAGCGCCGCTGTGATTTGCCTTCGGGCGGTTACCTGATCATCGAGCCGACGGAAGCGCTCGTTTCGATTGACGTCAACTCAGGCCGCTACACTGGCAAGAAAGATCCTGAGAAGACCGTGCTAAGAACCAACATGGAGGCCGCACAGGAAGTGGCTCGCCAGCTCAGACTCCGCGACGTGGGTGGAATCATCGTCTGCGACTTCATCGATATGGAGACCAAGGCGAACCGCGACCGGGTGTTGCAGGAGCTGAGAACGAATCTCTCTCGCGATCGCGCTCGCACCAAGGCATTTGCGGTGAGCGACCTCGGCCTGATCGAAATGACTCGCCAGCGCGTAAGGCAGAGTCACTATCAGTCGTCGACCGAGGCGTGCCCTACCTGCAGCGGCAGCGGCCGCGTGTTGACGCCGGAGACGATTGTTCGTCGCATGGAGCGCTCGGTAAAGCGGATGGCGGTAGAGGGCCGGCGGGACAACCTCCTTGTCAAGCTTCATCCCGATGTCGCGATGTACGTGCTCGAGCAAGAGCGCGACCTGGCGCAGAAGCTCCAGAAGGCCGCGAACTTCTCACTCGAATTCCGCGACGACCCGTTGCTCAAGCCGGACGAGTTCAAGCTGGTCGTTAAGGCGCAGGGCAGGGACGTCACGCAGCAATACGCGATCGCGTAACGCGGCTGCTGTGGATACCCACACGGATGCCGCGGATCAGAAGCATCCCCCGCCATTCGTAGCATCCGCGTTCAAAGTCGTTTCAGTCTATCGGCAAACATTGATGTGTAGTGCCGGTACCAGTCGCTCTGGAAGATCTCCTCGGGATCGTGCCGGCGTTTGGCTCTGAGAAACCCGGGAAGATTCGGATGGCATGCGAGCACCTGACCACGCGTCGCGTGACGGTGATAGGTGAGGTAGTAGGTCCCATCGTTGTCGATGGCGAGGTCTATCAGTGTGCGAAACCCCTCGGCTGAGCGCTGCAGCGACGCCGCGTCGTGATCGGCGTGCAGGTTGAAGACAATGCACGCCCAATCCTGCCGCGCCCAGGCCAGATAGCTCTCCTCGTCACGCTCGATGAGTCTCACAGTTCCGTAGACGCAGTTCGCATCCGTGCGGCGAAACTCTGCCGCCGCGGAGCGCATGAAAGCGCACAGCCGGTGACGCGGAACGTAAATCTCTGTGATCATCTCCGACCCGGGACACGATCCAAGACGCGCATCGAGCTCGCGGTGGTAGTCGTCGGAGTACGTGCTCAACTGATGTCGATCCGACCAGTACACCTGACCATCGGTTCGCAGATAGTGCTCGGAGTAAAGATCCCAGCAACGCGACTTGTCGGTGTGCGCCAGGGTGAGCAGGTTCCGCCAGTCTTCCGGCGAAAGCGCTCGCTGCGCGTCGGGAATGGGTGTATGCGGAGCAACCGGTTGATAGCAGGAGAAGACGCCACGCCGCAGGAAGTGCGGGGAAGCGTTGTCGATTGCGAATTGAAAGTCCCCATATAGAAAGCCATCGGCGATACGGCGGTCGAACGCCGCCATGAGATCCTCTATATCAATCACGGCCACGCACCGCTTGAGCTTCTGTCGTGGAACGAGTCGAAGGGTCACGCTGACGATGATTCCAAACAAGCCATAGCCCCCGATTGCCAGCTGAAAGAGCTCACGATTTTCGCGGCGGCTGCATCGCACCAACTCTCCGCGCGCGTTCACCATCAGGAATGATTCGACGTCGGAGATGATCGGGCGCATCGTCAGTCCGCGTCCGTGCACGTTGGACGAGAGCGCCCCGCCGAGCGTGAGCCTGTCGGCGCCAGTTTGCTTTTGGGCGATACACCACGGGCGTGGATCTTCACCCTGTAGCGACTCGAGTGCTGCGATCAGATCGGGCCACTGAATACCAGCGCCAACTTCGATCAGGCCGTTCCCACGATCGAATGCGCCGATGCGATCGAGCCCGCGGGTGTCCACCAGAGTCGCGCCTTGGGCGAACTGCTGCCCACCCATCGCGTGCTTGCCGCCGCTGGCGCACAGCGGACGGTCCCTGCTCGCCCAGCGCACCAGCTCGACTACCTGCTCGATGCACTCGGGGAGCCGGATTGCGACGACCTCCGTCGCGTTCAGTCCGGAATGGATGTCATTGACGACGCTCGCTGCCGCTCTGTCGAGCCGCCCGGGAGCGTTTTCCCTGTAGAGAGTTGCCTCAGATCCGACCGAATAGGGAGCCATTCTGACGCCTCGATTTGCCGTTGCGCGAAGGCTACGGATTCGGGGGTCGGGAAGGCATCGGACAGGTGACGTAGGACCCGATGGACGAATACTTAGATTCGCAGCGGGAACGGTTGACCTACGCCCGAGGACGGCTTAACTTATTAGGCTGCACCGAATCATCTAAACGCAACAGACATCATGGCTTACGCAATCATCCGCACCGGCGGCAAGCAGTTCCGCGCCGAGGCTGGCAAAACAATCAGGATTCCGACCCTGCCCGGCGATGCCGGCTCAAAGGTCTCGTTTGACGACGTAATCCTTGGCTCCGACGGTGACAAGACTCACGTCGGCGCTCCCGGACTGAAGGGCGCGCACGTCACGGGTGAGATCGTCAAGCATGGAAAAGGCGACAAGATCGTCGTCTTCAAGATGAAGCGTCGTAAGAACTACGCGAAAAAGCAGGGCCATCGGCAGGGCTTCACCGAGGTCCGCATCAAGGATATCGCCTTCGGCAAGAAGAGCGGGGGAGAGAAATAATGGCACACAAGAAGGGCGTAGGCTCATCGCGCAACGGGCGCGACAGCAATCCGCAGTACCGCGGCGTGAAGAAGTTCGGCGGCGAAAAGGTCGTGGCCGGCAACATCATCGTCCGCCAGTGCGGGACCAAGTGGCACCCGGGCCGCAACGTCGGCCTCGGCACCGACTTCACGATCTACTCGCTCATCGACGGCGTCGTGAAGTTCGAGCACAAGAACAAGACGCGCTTCAAGGTCAGCGTCTATCCCGACGCCGAGACCAGCGCCGCGTAAACTGATCAGGTGTCAAAAGCCCCCGAAGGGGCTTTTTTCTTGTACCGAATTCACCAGCTGGCAGCCCCAAGCCGCTCCGCCCAAAGCCCCCTGGCCGGTAGTCTTCAGTTGCAGTTGCTTCCGAAACCGCGGGCTGCAGAATTGCGTAAGATTAGTTGTAGGATCCCTTTACGCGAGACGACAATGGCACTTCTCGATAGATTGAAACAGGAGCTCGATCGCGCCGGCAAAGTGGCGCAGGACGCCTTCGACGACGGCAAGACACGGCTCGAGGCATTCCGCACCCGCCAGCTGGCCGACAAGGCTGCGCAGTCCCTCGGATACGCCGTTTACCGCGCGAAAAAGAGCGGGCGCGAGCTGGATGCAGCGACATACGATCGGCTGGCGGCGACCCTCGAGACGCACGACACCGAAGCAGCGCGACTCGAAGCCGAGATCGAGCTGAGGCGGCAGCAGTCCTCAGCCTCGCGCGGACCATCGACGACGACCACTGGTAGCGCGTCGAGCGCGGACGACCTCCCGAGCTCACCGAGCTAAGCACGTCGAGTGATAAAAAAAGGCTTCCGGAGATTTCTGGAAGCCTTTTTTTGCTCCTGGGATGCTCAGCGGCTATCGCGACGGCGGATTGTTGTGAGTGTTGGGCAGGCTCTTGTATCGCTGCATCAACATGTCCTGCCTCGTGCTCTCCGTATACTCGCGGCCGCGTACGAACACGTGCTCGACCCTTGTCGTGAACTCGAAGGGATCTCCGCTCCAGACGACCACATTTCCTTCGCGTCCCGCTTGTAGCGATCCGACGCGATCGGCGACGCCGAACATCTCGGCAGGCGCGAGGGTCACCGCGCGCAGCGCGTCATCCCAGGTCATGCCGTAGGCGACAGCGTTTCCGGCTTCCTGCTTGAGATTTCGGACGTTGAACGCCTCTTCATCTCCGCCACCAGCATTTCCAATCAGCGCGACCTGTACGCCCGCTTTGCGCAAAAGGCCGGCGTTTTCCTGCCGTTGACCCAGAGCCGCGAATCCTCCCGGGATGTTGTTCATCGCTCCAGTGAGAACCGGAACCCTGGCCGCAGCGAGCTTGTCGGCCATCATCCACGCCTCTGCTCCGCCCCCGATCATTAGCTTCACGTTGTAATCGCGGGCGAGGCGCATCGCCGCGTCAATGTCGGAAGCACGATCGACAGTGATGAGGAGCGGAAGCCTGCCTTCGATTACCGGAATCATCGCCTGGAGATCGAGCCTGCTCGCCGCGAATGGCCGCGTCTGGGCTCGGTCGAACGCATCTCGGTGGATCCGGAAGAATCTCGTGTCATCGAGCAGCTCACGAAGCTTTACGATCAGCTCTCCACGCGAATTCACGCCGGCCGACTGCGGATCACCAACCTCAGCGACCATCGCCACCGGAGCTCTGATGATCATGTCCGTGGTCGTGCCCGGGATCAGATCAACGAGCGCTGCCTGACCGGCAACGAGCCCACCAGTTGGGACCACCACGAAGCTCGTCACTCCTTCCTTTCGCGCGGGCGCCAACATCACAGAATTCGGGTTCAAACCTTCCCAAACCGTGAACGCAGCGGCGATGTTGTCCTTCCCGCGCGCGGTCATGTCGCGCGTGTCGTTCACTTGTGAGACTTCCTGGACTCCGAGCTGCGTGGAGGAATTCACGAAGCCGGGTGTCACGATCTTTCCAGTCGCATCGATCCGGCGTGCACCGGCAGGGATCGGCACGTTCGCTCCGACCGCGGAGATTCTGCCGTTGGTAATGATCACCGTGCCATTTTCGATCGGCGGACCACTCACGGGATATACCTTGCCTCCCGTGATCGCGATCGTTTGCGCCGCGACGGGTATGGCGAGCGTCGCCGCCAACCCAACGGCGACGAACAGGCGAGAGGGTTTATATGAGATCATGATTTAGTTCCGGTTGAGCGGTACGAAGCCGAGCTCGAAATCAGTGCGCCACTGTTGAGACGGATCCAGACGATCGAAGAGAAGTGCGCCGTCGACCCACACCTTCTCCGGCTTCGAGTAGACGCTGAACGGATCGCCCGTCCATAGCACGACGTCGGCGTCCTTACCCGACTCCAGCGAGCCGATCTTGTCCTCGAGTCCCAGAGCCCACGCCGGATTGATCGTGAGCCATTTGATCGCCTGCTCTTCACTGACGGGGATTCCAATTTCCGCTCCGGCGGCCATTGCTTTCGCTGCCTCCTGATTCAGCCGCTGCGATCCTGATGGATCGTCCGAATGCACTATCGCGCGAGCTCCCGCGTGATCGACCAGCGCCAGATTGGCTTTTACCGCGTCGAGCGCTTCCATCTTGAAGCTGCCCCAGTCTGCCCACAACGAGCCCGAGATTCCCTCTTTGGCGAGGAGATCGGCGATCTTGTACGCCTCGACGCCGTGATGGAACGACCGGATCTTGTAGCCGAACTCGTGGGCGATGTCGATCATTTGCGCCATTTCATCGGCGCGATAACAGTGATTGTGCACGAGGATATTCCCGCGCAACACCTCGGCGAGAGTCTCGTTTGCGAGCTCGCGAGTCGGCGGATCGCCCTTGTGATCGGCGTTCCACTTGTCCCATTTGCGGCGGTACTCCTGACCACGGATCCAGGCGGCGCGATAGCCGGCAACATTGCCCATGCGTGTTTGGGGTCCGCCGCGCTGCCCGTAAACCCGCTTGGGATTCTCACCACAAGCCATCTTGAGACCGTACTTCGCGCCGGGAAACTTCATCGATTGAACGGTGCGTCCGGGCACAACTTTCAACACTACGCTCCGGCCGCCGATCAGATTCGCAGAGCCCGGTAGCACCTGCAACGTGGTGACCCCTCCGGCGAGAACGCGCGGAAATTGCGGATCCTGGGGCCACACCGAATGCTCGGCCCAGACCTGTGGAGTGGTTGGGTTCGTCGCTTCGTTTCCATCGCTCAGCGCGTCCACGCCCGGTGACGCGTACACTCCAAGGTGAGAGTGGTCGTCGATGATTCCGGGCGTGACATATTTGCCTGCGCCATCGATCACGATCGCGTCTGCCGGTGTGTCAACCGTTGTTCCGACCGCGGCGATCTTTCCGTTCTGCAGAAGGATCGCACCATTCCTGATCAACGGGCCAGCAGCCGTGAGGATGTTGACGTTCCTGATCACCGTCGCGCGTGACGGGAATGGCACGTAGGTGCTGGGGAAGGGATCGGCATTGGGCATCGAAGCGCCGCCTCGACCTACTCCCTCCACTGAATCACGCTGGGGTGACGACGACGTTTTCGTTTGAGACGGGACAGACGCGCACGCAGCCGTCCCTACTAGTAGGAGTGAAAGAAAAGCGCGCATGTGAACGGATTTCCTCCGAAGATGGACTACTGGTCGCAATAAACTAGCGCACTTGCCAGTCGTATGTGGCGAGCTCGGCGATCCGGTCGGTACAGATGGCGTCAACTCCAAGGGCGTATAAGGCGTCCCATTGCGCCGAGTCGTTCGCGGTCCATGCGATTACACGCGCCCCCACCGAGTGTGCTCTCTCGACAATTTCCTCGTCGATCGAGTCGACTTCCTGCCAGAGGTCCTCCGCTGAAGCAGACGCGATGGAAGCAACCGGATCTATGTGCCGCGAGACCTCGAGCACGCCGGTGCGAATGGCGGGGAAGATACTCTTCACGATCCTGACGATGCGGTGATCGAACGAGTGCACGGCACAGGTCGTTTCCGATTCGCGAATGCATCGGGTAACGAGCGTTTCGATGTTCTGCGCCTTGATCTCCACATAGACTGTTACTCTGCTTCCGATTGCCTCGAGAGCTTCACAAAGCGTCGGCACCAGCGTCCCATCAGCCAAAGGGAATCGATCGAGCTCCGCGGCCGAGAGATTGGCGATTGCCTCGTGCGCAGGCCGTTGCGGATGCCTCGCGTGAACGACCGGATCGTGGTGAACTACGACTATGCCATCGCGAGTCGCGTGGACATCGAGCTCAATACCTTCCGCCCCGAGCTCGATGGCGCGCTCAAACGCCCCGATCGAGTTCTCGGGATGAGTCTGGTGCGCGCCCCGGTGGGAGATGCGCTCGGGTGGGTTGCGGCGGCGGCGTGCGGTCAGGCATTCCTCTCGGTAGTAGCTTTGTCCTCGATGAGCGCGAAGGATATGAGTGCTACGGGACAGGGTCAATCAGCCTTAACGGCAGGGAGCCTAGAGCGTCTACCTGATGAGGCTCCATGACGCCCAGCCCCGAAGAAAGGCCAGAAGAGACCGATATGGAGCTAATTACCCGTTGGAAGGCCGGCGACAGCCGGGCTGCGACGCGGTTGGTGGGCAGGCACTCCCAGGCGCTGGCGCGGTTTGCGGCAAGCGTGGGGGAGCGGGAAGGGATCGAGGAGCTGGTGCAGGACACGTTTGTGCGAGCGTTCGCTTCGCTGGATTCCTTTAGGGGCGAGAGCACGCTGAGAACCTGGCTCTTCACGATCGAGCGGAGGCTGATGCTCGATCGAAGAAGAGCGGAACGAAGAAGCCGGGAGACGGTTCCCGTTGAAGAGTCTGATCATGTGAGTGAATATGGCGCCCTCGATTCGCTGATCGCAGAAGAGGCGCAGGAGAGGGTGAGATTGTCGCTTGAAGCGCTCTCTCCGACGCAGCGGGAGGTTTTCACGCTGAGGGTGCAGCAGGGTTTGTCGTATAAAGAGATCGCTGAGGTCGTGGGCAGTACCGAAGGCGCGGCGCGCGTTCACTACCACAATGCGATACGGACCGTAAAGGAGTTTTTGAGAGATGAATAACTGCACTGATACCAACATCCAGGAAATACTTCCGGATCTCTTGCATCGCACGCTTTCCGCGGATGCGAGGGAGCGCGTAGAGGCGCATCTCGCGACGTGCGAGGAGTGCAGGGAAGAGGTTGAGGCTCTCCGCACCGTGATGAGCGCCGCGACTTTCGCTCCGACGATCGATGTCGATGGAGTGGTTCGACGGATTCCGCCCTATCAGAAGATCACTCCGATGGTCGAGCTCCCCGCGAGGCCGCGCCTCGTGTCGTGGCTCGTCGCCGCAGGTTTGGCGATCACCGTCGCCGGAGTAGGGTCTTTGCTGGTCACACGGGAGAACGGCACGCAAGCTCCGGCTGCGGTGGTGATCACGGGGCCTGCGGGACAGAATCCGACACAGCCGGCGCCGATCTCTTCGAAGACACCAGAGCCTGCCACGTTGCCAAATACTGGAGTCGAGACCATCCAGCCGCACGCGCACGCACTGGCCCTCGCCGCCGATGTCGACGGGCTCAGCGATGGCAACCTGGTCCAGCTGATGAACGAGATGAATCGCTTTGATGCGCTTCCCGCTACGGAGCCGGACCCCGTGATCTCAGTGGACAGTGGTTACAATATTGAGCAGGATTTGAGATGATGAAGCCAATGCTTCGACTCGCAATCCTCGCGCTGCTCGTGCCGGGGTTGACGGCTCACGCTCAGGGTGTGACCCAGACGCCCGCAGGCAACCGCCCGGCTCTCGAGCAGCAGTTCAGGGAACGAACCGCCAGGCTCGCGAAACAGCGATTGGGTCTGACCGACGCTCAGCTCGAGAAGCTCGAGCGTTCCAATGCGCGCTTCGCACCCCAGCTGCGTCAACTCGCCGCGCAGGAGCGAGACGTCAGGCAGCAGCTTAGACAGGAGATGATGGCGGGGACTTCGGCGAACCAGCAGCACGTGAGCGACCTGCTCGATTCGTCCATCCGCCTGCAGAAACAGCGTATCGCGCTGGTCGAGGTCGAGCAAAAGGATCTCTCTGCGTTCCTGACACCGGTTCAGCGTGCGCGCTACATCTCGCTTCAGGCGCAATTCAAGAAGCGCGCTGACGAGCTGAGAGGCCCGGGCAGGTTCCAGGGTCGGCCACGGCGGTAGAGACTCCAAAGTCTCTACCGCCTTTTCACATCAAGTCGGATTGGGCGGCGTGTTCGGATTCGTTGCATGCTCGCCGAAGGGATACGGGAGATACCGGACTTTGGCGAGTGAGATAGCGCCAAGTGCGGCAGACGCTCGCGGGCTGACAAAGTAGTGGCGGGGATTTTGGCGCGCCAGAGAAAGAAGACTCGTCGACCCTGTGAGTGGTGGAGATCTCTCGAATCAGGGCCGACGTTAGGCTAAATTTGCATCTGCGCCCGGGTGGCGGAATCGGTAGACGCAAGGGACTCAAAATCCCTCGGCCTATGGCCTTACGAGTTCGAGTCTCGTCCCGGGTACTTTGCTTTTGGACCTCTGGAGGCCAGATGAGATGGGTCGAAATCACGGACACCACCGGTCGCGTCGTGTGGATTAACGCTCAGAATGTCGCCTACGTTCAGGACTTTCAAACCTACCGCGCGGTTCATTTCGTCGGCAGCAAAGACAACTATTTTCAAGCGAAGGACACCGCCGAGGATCTCGTGCAGATGCTTCGGCCCCCTGCTTAGTCTGCTGCTCCAAGCTTACGCGATAAAACGAAGCGCTAGCAAAGCGGCAGCTCTGCTGCCAGATCCGCATTTCTGGCACGAAATTCCCTCTTAATCCCGCCGGTTTCTTCCATTCCCGCTCGAGCTCATCCGCGGGCGTGAGAGGTGACCTGATCGAGCGAAATCAAAGTGAACACTTCACTCTCGAGGTTACCATGCGCAACGCACGCTTGAGGCTGATGGCAGGATTGGCAGGGGCGACTTTGTGCCTCTTCGCGGCCACTAGCTACGCTCAGACTCCGACGACGACTGGCAGCGCCCAAACTCCGGCGCCAACGACACCGGCCCCGACGGCAACGGATCAGACCACACCGGCGCCGACCGATGCAGCCACGAGCGCAACAGTCACGCAGAGCAGCCAGACTGACGCCGTGACGACCACGACGACCCGGAGCTTCCCGGGCGGAATGCTCGGCATTCTCGCGGTCGCCGTGCTGGTACTGCTACTGCTGTTCGGGCTCTTTCGCGGTCGGGATCGCACCGTGGTCAAAGAAACTTACGTAACACCGCCGGCAACCAATCGGACCGTGACCACCACTTCAACGACCGACGATAGGATGAATCTGAATTCCCGTGCGGCATCGGGACCCGGAACGACTCCCGGCGGAATTAACGATCCGAACGCACGCCGCTAATCGCACAACAGCAAAAAAAGGCGCGGAGAGATCCGCGCTTTTTTTATTTCCCAACTAGGGGCTCGCTCGGCGCGAGCGTCGCGCGCCGTCGCCCGCGAATCCTCTCCGCTCCCCGCCTGCTTAGTCCCCGCACCCGGTCGGGCAACTCGTCGAAATAGGTGTAGAACACCGGCGTCACATACAGTGTCACGAGCTGCGAGAACGCCAACCCGCCGACGACCGCTACGCCAAGCGGCCGTCGCGATGCCGCACCAGCTCCCTGACCGAGTGCAATCGGCAGAGTCGCCATGAGCGCTGCCATCGTCGTCATCATGATCGGACGAAAGCGCACAACAGCCGCCTGAACAATCGCTTGTGCGGGGGGGATGTGCTGCGTTCGCTCCGCCTCCAGCGCAAAATCGATCATCATGATCGCGTTCTTTTTCACGATGCCCACGAGCAGTATCAGACCCACGAACCCGTAGACATCGAGCGGCATTCTGAAAACCAGCAGCGCCAGCAGCGCGCCGAATACTGCGAAGGGAAGTCCGGTGAGGATGGTCGCCGGGTGAATGAAGCTCTCGTACAAGATGCCCAGCACCATGTAGATGACGAAGATCGCCAGAATCAGCAGAGCGAGCAGCCCTTGCTGACTTGCCTGAAACGCCTGGGCGGTTCCCGAGAAGTTGGTAGTGACCGTCGAAGGCACTGTCAACGCTGCTGCCGCTTCAACCGCCGCGGTGGCTTGTCCGAGCGCCACGCCGGGGCGCGTGTTGAATGAGACCGTCACCGAGGGCAGCTGGCCCTGATGGGTCACTGTTAGCGGACCGACATCCTGCGACAAGTTCGCGACGGCGCTTAGAGGGACAAGCTCTCCTTTCTGCGACCGCACGTACAACATTCTCAGCGCATTGATGTCGCGCTGGAATTCCGGCCGCAGCTCCATCACCACCATGTATTGATTGTTCGGCGTGTAGATCGTCGACACCTGTCGCGAGCCGTAGGCGTCGTAGAGCGCGCTCTCGATCTGTTGCGCGGTGACGCCGAGCGAGGCAGCGCGATCGCGATCTATTTGCACGTTCACCTGAGGGTTCGCGATTTGAAGATCGCTCGTGACGTCCTGGATTTGCGGAATCGCGCGCATCCGAGTTTCCATTCTCTTCGCCGCTGAATCGAGCACCGCGATGTCAGGACTCTGCAGCGTGAATTGATACTGACTCTTCGCATTGCGAGCGCCGATCTGGATCGCGGGTGGCACCTGCATGAATACATTCATTCCCGGAATCCCTGACAACTTCGGCCGCAACTCCTGGACGATTTCGTCGGCGCTCAGCCGCTGTCCGTGCGGCTTCAGTCCCATGATGATGCGTCCCTGATTGCCGCTGCCGCCCCCGCCGCCTCCGACGGACGACATGAAGCCGGCGATGTTGGGATCCTTCGCCACGATCGCCGCGACTTGTTGCTGGTGCCGTACCATCTCCGGGAAAGAAGTCCCTTGCGCGGCCTCGGTAGTGGCCACGATCTGCCCGGTGTCCTGCGTCGGGATAAAGCCGGTTGGGACCAGCTTGAAGAGAATCACCGTTCCCACCAGGATCCCGATAGAGAACACGGCCGCGGCAAAGCGGTGGATCATGACCCAGGAAAGGCTCGACTCGTATCGGGCCAGGATCCGCTCGTACACGCGCTCAGACGCGTTGAAGAGCCGGCCGTGCTGGTGGGAAGGCGGCTTGAGGAAGCGGCTCGCCAGCATTGGCGTCAACGTCAGCGATACGAATCCGGAAACTAGAATCGCCGTTCCGATCACCACCGCGAATTCGTGGAACAGGCGTCCAAGAATTCCGCCCATGAACAAGAGCGGAATGAACACAGCTGTCAGCGACACGGTCATCGCGAGAATTGTGAATGCGACTTCAGCCGAGCCCTCGTAGGAGGCTTTGATGGGATCCTTTCCCATCTCCATGTGTCGCACGATGTTCTCTAGCATGACGATGGCGTCGTCGACCACGAAGCCAACAGCAAGCGTGAGCGCCATCAGGGACAGATTGTCGAGTGAGAACCCGAGGAGATACATCACCGCGAAAGTGCCAATCAGCGACATCGGAAGCGCGAGACTCGGGATGATCGTCGCCGACACGTTCCGCAGGAAAACGAAGATCACCATCACCACGAGGAACAGCGTGAGAATGAGCGTGAATTTCACGTCACGCACTGATTCCTGGATCGGGACGGAGCGATCGTACAGAGTATTTATTGCGACGGTCGGTGGTAGCTGATCGCGAAGGGAGGCCACCAGCTTCTTCACGCCGTTTGCGACAGCGACGGTATTCGTACCAGGCTGCCTCTGAATCGCCAGGACTACGGCGCGGTCGCCGTTGTACCAGCTCGCTACGCGGTTGTTCTCCACGTCGTCGAGAACGTTGCCCAGCTCCTCGAGTCGCACGGGGGCACCGTTACGATACGCCACTACCATGTCGCGGAACTGCGTCGCGTTCTGCAGCTGCCCATTCGCCCTGATAGTCGACGCGCGGTTGGTTCCCCATAGAGTGCCCGTGGGCATGCTGACGTTTTGTGAGCTAATGGATGTCGCTACTTCGTCGATGCCGATGCCGCGGTTCGCAAGCGACGTGGGATCCAGCTGCACGCGAACCGCGTACTTCTGGCCACCAAATACCTGCACCTGCGCGATACCCGGCACCATCGAGATGCGCTGCGCGAGGAAGGTTTGGCCGTACTCATCGAGCTGCGACAGCTTCATCGTCTTCGACGTCAGCGCGAAATACAGAATCGGCTGGTCCGCCGGGTTCACCTTGCGATACGACGGCGGCAGAATTCCCTGCGGGAGACTCCGAAGCGTCTGTGAAATAGCGGCTTGAACGTCCGCCGCAGCGGCATCGATGCTCCGGTCGAGCGAGAACTGAATGGCGATCGAGGTCGACCCCAATTGGCTCGAGGAGGTCATGTTGTCGATGCCAGCGATCGTCGAGAACTGCTTCTCGAGCGGCGTCGCGACCGACGAGGCCATCGTCTCCGGACTGGCACCCGGAAGATTGGCGTTGACCTGAACGGTCGGAAAATCAACGGTAGGAAGGTCGCTGACCGGAAGTCTGCTGTACGCGACTCCGCCGAAAAACAGGATGCCAATCATGACGAGCGCTGTCATAACGGGCCGGCGAATGAAAAGGGCTGTCATCGGGGTACTCCCTTGATCGAAACCTTGGATCCGGCGACGAGTCGCGACTGGCCATCTACTATCACTCGCTCACCCTCCCTCAATCCGCTGGCGATCACGGCAACGGTGTCGACGGTGCGCGAGACTTGTACGGGCGTCTGTTTGGCCGTTCCCGCGCTATCGATGGTAAAGACATACGTACCTTGCTGTCCGGTTAGCACCGCCGGCGCTGGCAGCGTGAGCGCATTGGGATCGACGTAAAGCTGGAGCGCGACACTGATGTACTGTCCAGGCCAGAGCGCCCCTTCAGGGTTCGAGAATCTAGCCTTGAGAAGGACGGTGCCGGTTGTCGAATCAACGTTGTTGTCGACGAAGGCGAGCGTTCCGTCGAGGGGAAGTCCGGCGCCTTCAGAGGGAGTCGCGCGCACCTGAAGTGCGTTGCCGCCTCGATAGTAGCGCTGGATGTCCGGGAACTGGCTCTGTGGCACCGCGAACCGCACGAGAATTGGTTGGATCTGGTTGATCACCACCAGCGGGGGCTGACTGTTCGCTTTGACGAGATTCCCTTGTCGGACGAGCAAGCTGCCAGTCCTTCCGGAGATCGGCGCGCGAATCGTGGTGTTGGCGACGTCGAGCGCTGCTCTGGAGACTGCTGCACGATCGGCGGCAACCGTCGCCGCGGCCGACGCGGCGGTAGCCTCTGCCTGGTCAGCCTGTGATCCCGTCACGTATCCCTCTTTCACCAGCGCTGCGTAGCGGGCGGCATCGCGCCGCGCATTTGCCGCCATCGCTTCGTCGCGGGCCAGCTGTGCCCGCGCCTGCTCCAGCGCCGCGACATACGGCCGCGCGTCTATCTGAAACAGTACCTGACCGACCTGTACGTTCGCTCCTTCGGCGAAGGTGACACGATTGAGAATGCCGTTCACCTGCGCTTCGACCGCCACAGTTTGCATTGGCTCCGCCACGCCGTTCGCCAGGACGACATATGGAACAGACGTGCGCGTCACAGTCGTGACGCTCACTGGCACGACGGGCTGCCGCGGTGGATCGGATTTGCTGCAGCCTGCGGCGACACCCAATGCAAGAGCAGCTGCGGCCAGCGAGACTCTGCGCATGCTCATGGGCGAATCGGATTGGGAGTTGACGAAGACGTCACTGAATCCCGCGAAAATGAGAATGGCGTGTCGCCGCGAGCTCCTAGTACTCCGGCGTCACGCGCGAGTTGCGCGAGCGATGTGTACCATTGCCACCGCGATTGAACCTGCTGAGCCCTCGCGTTCGCCAGTGCGGTTTGCGCGGTCAGCAAGTCGATGATGCTGCCCACGCCTTCACGATAGCGTCCGGCCGCAACCTGTACTGATTGCTGCGCGCTGGCCAGCAGATCGTCCGCGGTCGCTACTCGTGCTTCCGCTGTCTGTAAGGCGTAGTACGACACGAACACCTGGGTAATCACCTGCTGGCGGGTCTGATCGGCCAACGCAGTAGCCGCGTCGGCTTGCGCCCGTGCCGCGGCCACGTCGTACTGTCGAGAGAAGCCGTTGAAAAGCGGTATCGCAAGGCCCAGCGAAATGTTGTACGAAGGCCCATCGAAAGCTCGCGGGGTCGAGTATGTCCGCGCCGCGTTGCTGCCGAGACTCAGAGCGGGAAACTCGGCAGACCTTGCCACTCGAACCTGCGCTGCAGCCCCGGAGGCCTGGGCACGCGCGGCGGCGAGATCGGGACGATTGCGAAGGGCCTCGTTGATGACGCTGTCCACGCTCTGGGTAATCCTTCCTACCGGAATCACAGTCGTTAAGGGCTCGAGCTCGAATGGGAGATTCGCCGGTAGGCCGAGGGCGGACGCGAGCGATCCGCGAGCAGCTTGGAGATTTCCCTGCGTCGTCTCGAGATTGAGCTGCTCCTGCGAGAGTGCCGTGCGGGCCTGGAGCACATCGGCGATTGTTGCCAGGCCTACCGTGTTGCGCCGCTGCGCCGCGGTGAGATTCGCCTGCGCCTCGGCGACCGCGGAGCGCTCGGCGCTGAGCAACGCGGATGTGGCCATGTAGGTGAAATAGGCGACTTCCGCTTGCAGAACGGTGTTCTGGAGTGTCGCGTTGTGCTCGAGGTTCGCAGCGAAGAGACTCTGCCGCGCGCGTTCGATCGATCCCGATCGCCCGCCGAAATCGAGCAGCAGGTAATTGAGGGCGATCGAAGGCACGTACTCAGTCCGCTTTCCTGCGGGACGCGATAGAGTCGCTGCCGATTGAATCCGTGAAGCGGTCGCGGAGCCGTTGATGGTCGGGTAGTACGCGCCGCGGGCTGATCCGAGCAGACTTGCGGCAGCTCGTGCCTGCGCCCACGAGGCACGCGTCGCAGGATTGTTGCGCAACGCGAGATCGACGACGTCAACGAGCGAGAGCTGCCGGATCCGGTCCTGAAGATCGGCCGGCACAACCGCGACCAGGGCAGGGGTCACGACCTCTTCCGGCCTGATGGCTCCTGCGGGCGCCTTCCATGGAACACTGGGTGACGGCGACGCTCCCGCGGCTCCGTTGACTCGTGGGGGGTTTGCACAGGCGGCAATGCCCAGTATCAGGGGCAGAGAAATCGCTTGGAGAACTCTGGTTGTGTGAGACATTATTCCCAATACGCCGTCCATCGATGTTCTGCTGGGCTCTAATGAAGGTTTTGTGCGGGGCCTGGTTTGCACTACATTTGGCGATTCGTATCGATCTTCAGGAGCAATGACGAAGTATAAGTTCGCGAAAGTCCCGCCGCGCGGAGAGGGGATCGGCTTCAAGAACGGCGCTCTCGTCGTGCCCGACAATCCCGTCATTCCGTTCGTCGAGGGCGACGGTACCGGTCCCGACATCTGGCGCGCATCCGTGCGCGTCTTTGACGCCGCTGTGGAGCGGGCGTACGACGGTCAGCGACGTGTCGCCTGGATGGAAGTATTCGCCGGCGAGAAATCGTTCAACCAATTCCAGGATTGGCTGCCCCAGGAGACGATCGACGCAATGCAGGAATTCCGCGTGTCGATCAAGGGCCCTCTCACAACTCCCGTGGGCGGCGGAATCCGCTCGCTGAACGTGACGCTCCGTCAGGTCCTCGACCTCTACGCCTGCATTCGGCCGGTCCGCTACTTCGAGGGCGTTGGCGCGCCCGTGAAAGAGCCCGAGAAAGTGAACGTCGTGATCTTCCGCGAAAATACCGAAGACGTCTACGCAGGGATCGAATGGAAAGCGGGATCACCGGAGGCGGAGAAAATCGCGGCGTACCTGCGCAAGGAGTTCGGTAGCGAGATTCGGGAGAAATCCGCGCTCGGCCTGAAGCCGATGTCGGAATTCGGCTCGAAACGGCTCGTGGAGATGGCAATCCGCTACGCGATCGCCAAGTGCAAGGAATCGGTGACATTGGTCCACAAGGGCAACATCATGAAGTTCACCGAGGGAGCATTTCGCGATTGGGGTTACGAAGTTGCGCGCGAGAAATTCCCGGACGATACCTGCACCGAGGCGGGTCTGGCCAAAGGGGGGCCGACGGCGCGCGCTGACGCCGTCGTGATGCGCGACCGCATTGCCGATTCGATGTTTCAGCAGCTCCTGCTGCGGCCCTCTGAATACTCGGTGATCGCAACTCCCAATCTTAACGGCGACTACCTCTCCGACGCAGCCGCGGCACAGGTCGGAGGCTTGGGTATCGCCCCCGGCGGCAACGTTGGTAACGGGGTAGCCGTATTCGAGGCAACGCACGGAACGGCACCCAAGTACGCGAATCTCGACAAGATCAATCCCGGCAGCGTCATCCTTTCGGGCGTGATGATGTTCGAGTACATGGGCTGGAATGAAGCAGCCACTCTGATCATCAAGGGCATGGAGAACGCCATCAAGTCCAAGCGCGTGACCTATGATCTTGCGCGCCAGATGCCGGGCGCGACTGAGATCTCGACCTCGGCATTCGGCGATCAGGTGATCGCGGGGATGAAGAGCTAGCAAGTGGTGGCCGTCAGCATCAATTCGGCCAACCCGGCGGAAGTCGGCGCCGCGCTGCTGGTCATCGCGCTGCCTGAAAACCCGACGCTCGCCGGAATAGCGGGACTTGACGGCGCGACTCAGGGCGCGCTCACCCGCATGATCGACATGAAGGATTTTCGCGGGTCACGCGACGAGATCCTGCATCTCACCGGCGCGGCGAAAGGCCCCCGGCGATTGCTGTTGATCGGAATGGGCGCGGTATCCGATCGGAAAGCGTCCTTTCGGCGGGCAGCAACACTTGCAGCGCGGAATGCTCAGCGGCTCGGAGTTGGAGAGATGGCGTGGTATTCAGGTCAGATCTCGCCTGAAGAGACGGAGGCCATCACCGTCGGCTTGATCGCGGGCGCGTGGGAGTATGCAGATCTCAAATCCCCACCGCCCGAAGCCGAGCGCAAGAAACCGCTCGAGAAGGCGATCATTCTGACGAGTAACACCGATGACAGCCGCCGCGGTTTGACGAGCGGCCAGGCGATCGGCTCCGGACAGTCACTCGCGCGGAAGCTGGCAATGATGCCGGGAAACTTGTGCACGCCCGAGTACCTCGCCCAAACCGCGACCGACATTGCGAAGCGACACGGAATGGGAATCACGGTTCTCGGCCGCCGCGAGATGGAAGCTGAGAAAATGGGATCCTTCCTCGCGGTCGCTCAGGGAACTCCGCAGGATCCGAAGCTCATTGCGCTCGAGTACAAGGGCGGAAAGCCCAACGCTAGGCCGGTAGTTCTCGTCGGCAAAGGGCTCTGTTTCGACAGCGGCGGCATCTCCATCAAGCCAGCGCAGGGGATGGAGTTCATGAAGTTCGACATGTGCGGCGCCGCCGGTGTGCTCGGCACTTTCGAAGCGCTTGGGCAAATAAAGCCCAGCGTCAACGTCGTCGGGATAGTCGGCGCGACTACCAACATGCCATCCGGCACCGCGATGAATCCTGGCGACGTCGTCAAGGCGCACAATGGAAAATCGATCGAGATAATCAACACTGACGCGGAAGGACGGCTCGTGCTGGCGGACTGTCTCTCTTACGCCAAGCGCTTCGATCCCGACGTCGTGATCGACGCCGCCACGCTCACCGGCGCCTGCGTCATCGCGCTTGGGCACAACGCGAGTGGGGTATTCTCGACGGATGACGCGCTCGTCGCGGAAATACTCGCCGCAGGGAAGCGCGCCGGGGAGCCCGCATGGCCACTTCCGCTGTGGGACGAGTACAAGGAACTGATCAAATCCGACATCGCGGACGTCAAGAATTCCGGTGGGAGGCCGGCGGGCGCTACCACCGCGGCAATGTTTCTCAAGGAATTCGTCGATGGCTACGCCTGGGCCCATCTGGACATCGCCGGCACCGCCTACTCCGAGACCGACCTTGTTACGATTCCTAAAGGACCGACGGGGGTCCCGACGGGTACTTTCATCGAATTCATTCGCGGGAGAGCTCACTGAGGGGGACGTCCTGGCTCTGGTGCCGCTCAGCCCGCCTCGGCCTTGCGGCCGGGGCGCTTTTTTACGCGACCGCGAGTTCCGCTCGCGCTCAAGTCGTACCACCGCCAGTGAGTGAGGTGCCGATCCCCGTCAAGCCCAAAAAGGATTCCACGCCGGACAGCCTCGCGTTGAAGCGCGATTCGATCAAGCCGCCGATCGGAAGATTTGCGGATCCCGCGACCTACGAGATCGGTCCCCAGTACGAATGGAATCGCGCACAGCTTTTCGCCACTGGTGCGCTCAGTGTCGGTGATCTGCTCGACCGAATTCCCGGAGCAACGACGTTCAGGTCCGGCTGGCTCGCCACTCCGCAGACCGCGACGTTCAACGGCGATTTCCGCCGAATGCGCGTGTTCTACGACGGCGTGGAGATCGATCCTCTCGACCAGACGACCGGCAGCATGCTGGACCTGTCGACTGTCCAGCTCTGGACGCTCGAACATCTCACTATCGAGCGCAGCGCAGGCGAGCTGCGGCTCTACATGCGCAGTTGGCGTGTCGACAACACCGATCCCTACACTCGGGTCGACATAGCGACGGGGAATGAGGATACAAATCTCTATCGCGGCTTCTACGGGAAGCGTTTCGACAATGGCGGTGTGCTGCAACTCGCGGGACAACAATACGGTGTCGCAAGCAGTCGCTTTGCTGGAAGGGGCGATGGTCTGTCGCTGGTCGGGCGGCTCGGAATTGCGCGCAAGACGTGGAGTATCGATGCGTTCGTGAATCGCACCCACGCAACCCGCGATATGCAGCGTCCCGCTGTCGTGCAGCCCAGCAGACCGCCGATCCTCTCGCTCGACGCGACGCACACCAATGCGTATCTGCGTGCAGCCGTCGGCGGTGTGAACAGTGGTCCGTGGGCGCAGGTGACGGTTGCATCGCTCGCCTTCAAGGGCACAACGGGGCCGGATCGGAGCGTTGGTGCCACCCAGCCGGACACCACCGAACGGAGAAACTCCGAGACGCAATACAATCTGAGCGCCGGTTACAGACTCGGCCCCGCGCGCCTGGAAGTGCAGGAGAGGCTCAGGGCGTTGGGCGGGGCCAGCTACAACGCCGTCTCCGGCCGTCTCGATTTCGTGACATCGTTCGGAGTCCTCAGTGGGTTCGTGGAGCACGATGGCTTCCGGCGCCAGACCAACGCCGATGCCGGCATTCGTCTCCAGCCGCTACCGTTCATCGCGGTGGCCGGCTCGATCGCCCAGTCCGTTCCAGGCGCAGGGACGGGACCGCTACCCAACACCACCTCGGCGCGAGGCGAAGTAGCGCTTCGGGTCTTCGGGCCCTGGATCTCGGTAGGGATCATCACCGCCAACAAGACTCAAGGTCCGGCTCCAATCGTCTACGACACTCTCTTTCTCCCCACGGCATCGGGGCGCACGCGCGCGACAACAGCCTCCATTCGCGGACCGATTGGCCGTGGGTTCGGCATCGATGCCTGGATTACTCGATGGGATAGTACCGGAGCGTACCAGCCACAGTACCTGAGCAGGTCGGAGATCAACTTCGCCAACAACTTCCCCAAGCGCTTTCCACGGGGCGACTTCGAGCTGCGAGCGTCGGTGGTCTACGAATATCGTGGACACAACTTCTTCCCGTTGAGCGCCGGCGATCTTCGGATAGCGCCCGCCAAGACGTTGTCAGCCTTGCTTGAAATCCGGATCCTTCGCGCCGTGGTGAGCTACCAACAGCGAAATATTCTCGCTTATCAATACCAGATCATCCCCGCGTTCGAGATGCCCCGGGTGCTCGCGATCTATGGTGTCAGATGGGAGTTCTGGAATTGACAAACTCCTTGTCGTGTCGTAGGATAGCCCACCCCACATGATATCCAGCATGACGGGATTCGGCGCGGCCGACGGTGCGATCGGCGACGCGCGGGCGAGTGTCGAGATCAGAACGGTCAACCACCGGTTCTTCAGCCCGAGTCTGAAGCTCCCGCCGGCTTTTGCCCGGTGGGAAGGCGAGATTCGGGAGTTGCTGCGCCAGAAAATCGCTCGCGGGCATGTCACGCTCACGGTCCGGGTGGATCGCGCGGCGGCGACCGGACCAGCCTTGGATGAGGCGAGGATTGCGTATTATGCCG
>Ga0184605_10000074_pt1 | contig 27670 bp, 23 predicted proteins | sample PLM0_30_coex_FD_132995 | JGI IMG/M metagenome (GOLD analysis project Ga0184605, IMG submission 132995) | Groundwater sediment microbial communities from an aquifer in East River, Colorado, USA - PLM0_30_coex | ecosystem: Environmental > Terrestrial > Soil > Riparian zone | place: USA: East... | reverse complement strand
TTGCGATTTGGTTTTCGAAAGGTGTTACGGGAGGCGACAATTGATCGGACCGAACATGCAGTTCCAAAACTCGAGCGCGGTTTGTTCGTGCTTGTTTGCGTCGGGATCGTGTCGATCTTTGCCGGGTTCCTCATCGGCCTGAATCTGGCGTGGACAGCGATGGCCGGTGCGGCACTGGTGATGGTGCTCGCGCGACGCGACACGCACGACGTGCTGAAGCTGGTCGATTGGCATTTGCTCCTTTTTTTTGCGGCGCTCTTTGTGGTAGTCGACGGCTTAAGCGATACGGGCCTGCCGGATGCGATTTACTCGCGAACGCAGCCGATCTTTGGATCTACCGCGCAGGCACAGACGTGGAATCTGGCCTGGTTTTCCGTGGTCGGATCTAACGTTTTCTCCAATGTCCCCTTCGTGCTCGTGGCAGGAAACTGGATCGCACGATTTACGGATCCGGCTTTGATGTGGAAGGTCCTTGCGCTTGCGACGACGTTTGCCGGCAATCTTACGATCATTGGTTCGGTTGCGAACATGATCGTACTGGAATCAGCGCGCGATCATATCCAGATCGGTTTTTGGGATTACGCGCGGTTTGGAATTCCGATCACCATTCTGACGACGGCTGCTGGCGTGGTCGTGCTGCTTGTTTTGCGCTAAGGAGGGCTTGCGCTGCGCGTCGATGAGGCGATGGCATTGCGATGTCGTCGATGGATTCAAACCACTTCTGTGTTGGAGAAATTCTGTTTGGCGCCGCACGACGGTACACCACAAACGCAATCCGATGATGGGTGAACGGAAATGTCGACCTGTAGAGCGGCTGGTCAGAAGCTCCTGTTTTGAATCGCGGCAAAATCCACATGCCACGCCAGCGTGCGGATGATTGCTCGAGCAGAACCCTGCCGTGACTAACGACAAATGCGTGTCTTTCGATAAGTCTTTTTGTGTGTGGTTTGGATTTCTTGATGGGCAACGCTCCGGGATTTTTTGCGAGGCAGAATTTCTTCACGGGGCAGACGCTGCATTTCGGTTTATCCGGCAGGCAAACAAGGGCACCTAGATCGATAAGCGCGGAATTGAAACGCGCCGCACTGCGCGTTGGGACGAGTTGCGCGGCATGCTTCCAGAGTTTTTCGTGGCCGATTGCAGAATCGATCGGGGCGCGTATGTCGAGCAATCGGGCCAGAACACGCGAGCTATTCGCTTCAACGATTGGGACCGGTTGATTGTAAGCAAAGGTTGCGACTGCGTTCGCGATATAGCGGCCAACGCCCGGTAATTTGCGAATCGCAGCGATATCACCAGGCAAGGTCCCGCGGTGCTGATCCCGCACAATCCCGGCAGCGGCATGAAGGTTTCGCGCCCGGTTGTAATAGCCGAGACCCTGCCAGGCGTGGAGGACGTCGTTTTGCGAGGCGCACGAAACTGACGCGAAATCAGGAAACCGGCGGAGCCATTTATTATAATAAGGAATTACAGTGACGACCTGGGTTTGCTGAAGCATGAACTCGGAGACCAGAATCGCATAGGGATCTCGGGTCTTGCGCCACGGTAGATCGCGGCCATGGCGGCGAAACCACTGCAGAAGAGAACGGCGAAACGGGCGGATGTTCTCAAGTGAACTGACACTTGGCACGAGAGGCTTCTAACTTGGCATGTCGAGCGGAGTCGAGACATCTCTAAATGTTCCAAACATTTGATTCGCTCAGTTCCCGTTCGCCCAGTCGGGGGCTTTCCCGGCCAGGTCGCGGTTTCTCCAGCCGCTCCGTTCTTGACTCCGCTCGGAATGACAAAACGGTTGAGCGTTGAGCATTGAGCGTTGAGCGTTGGACGTTGAATTCCTACACGCACGCGCTCACGCAGGAACAGGTCGCAAAGCTGCGGGCTCTGCTCGACGAACTCGGCTTCAAGTTTGCGCCCAGGGAGTGGACGGTTTTCTTCGGGCAAAAGGGCAAATTGAGTGTGGCGGTTTACGAGAAGGGACCAAAGGTGCTCGTGCAGGGAAAAGGCTTGGAGGAATTCGTGCAGTTCGAGCTGGAGCCGAAAATTCTCGGCGAAGCGAAGCTGGGCTACGAAGAAGTGCATTCGCCGGAAATGTTCCAGCCGCACTTTGGTGTGGACGAAAGTGGCAAGGGGGATTTTTTCGGCCCGCTGGTAATCTCGGGGGCGTACGTCGACCAGGGGATCGCGCGCAAACTTCTTGACGCCGGTGTGGTAGACAGCAAACGGATCAGCTCGGATGCGCGGATTCGCGCTTTAGCAGATACGATCCGAAAGAACTCACTGAGCCTCGTGGAAACCGTCCTCATTGGGCCAACAAAGTACAACGAGCTTTATGAGAAATTTGGCAATTTGAACAAACTGCTCGGTTGGGGGCATGCAAGGGTGATTGAGAATGTACTGGCCAAAAAGCCGGACTGCCCAAGGGCGCTCTCGTATCAATTTGCGGACGCGCGCGTGGTGGAGCAATCGTTGCTGCGGCACGGGAGAAAGATCAATATCGAGCAACGGCCAAAAGCAGAATCAGATATCGCGGTGGCGGCGGCGTCGATCCTCGCGCGAGAGGCATTCATTAATTGGCTGGAGCGGAAAGGGAAGGAGATCGGTTTGCGGTTGGATCGCGGAGTGTCGGCGGGGGTGAAAGAAAGCGCCAAAAAACTCGTGGAAATGAATGGGCCGGGCGCATTGCGCGCGATTGCTAAAGTGCACTTCCGCACCGCCCACGAAATGGCGCCGGAATACTATCCCGCCCCAGCTCCGCGCGAAAATTGGACCGGTACGCGTCTGTCACGCCGCGGTTCCGGCCGAGACAAGTGATTTGATTTAGCGCGTTGAAACGTCAGAACGGTGTCGGGTGCCGTATTGACGCATGAGGGCCTTTCCCGCGACCGTTTGGCCCTCTGGTCGAAGACGTTACCGGGTTTAAAAAAAGCGTTTTTATGCTTCATTGAGCCACCACAAGGGCAACACGGAACGAATACTACAATAGATATGGCAAAGTTAACCAAGCGCGACATCGTCGTCGCCATAAGCAACCAAACTGGCATGGTCCAGCATCAAGTCTTCGATGTAGTCCAGCGGACGCTTGATAAAATTACCGACAGTCTCGCTAGCAATGTCCCGGTTGAACTGCGCAATTTTGGCGTTTTTCAGCCGCGTCTGACGAAGCCGCGCGTCGGTCGAAACCCCAATCAGCCCGGCAGCAGTTTTGTTATTCCACCGCGCGCCACGGTGAAATTCAAAGCTGGCAAGATTATGCGTCAGCGCGTTGAGAAGCTTTCACGAGAATTAAAGGAAGCGGCAGAGCGGACGACCAAGACAGAAACGACTGCACCGAACGGCGGATAGGAGAAACGGTAAAGCGTCAGCTCCGCGGAAGCGCTACAAAAGCAGATTCTGAATCGTCTTTTCCAAGCGCTCAAAATTGATCGGCTTGGTGAGATGCTCGGAGAATCCTGCCGCTCTGGCCTGGTTTACATCTTGTTCTGTTCCAAAGCCACTCAGTGCGATTCCGGGCAAGTTCTTGTTGAGACGCACTTCGCGCATTAATTCGTAACCGCTGCGGTCCGGCAATCCGATATCGCTGATCAGCAGATCGAAGTCCTGCGTGCGCACTTTCTCCACCGCCTGGTCAGCGGAGTGCGCTACCGTAATTTCGTAACCACGACGCTCCAGCATCCGTTTCATGCTGATGCAAGTGTCATGATGATCATCGACCAGCAGGACTCGCCGATGCTTTGCGACGGCTAACTCTCGCTCTGGGCGTGCCGGTTGGGCTTGCTTCTCTCCGTCGGCGCCAGCCGGCGTGACCACGGTGTCTAGTTCCAGCGAAAAGATTGCGCCCTGATCCTTTCCAGAACTTTCGACGCGGATTTTTCCGCCATGCGCGTCGATCAACGCTTTTGAAATCGCCAGGCCGAGTCCAAGCCCTCCAAAACGCCGGGTGATGTCGGCCTGTCCCTGTTCAAATGCATTAAAGATTTTATCGATCTTTTCCGGCTCGATGCCGATCCCAGTATCGATAATGCGCACTTCAATCTTGTCTGGTGCGGGGTTGAGGGTTTCGATGGTGATCCGGCCTTTTTCCGGCGTAAATTTCACACTATTCTTGATCAAATTCCAAAAGACCTGCTGTAGTCGCGCCGGATCACCTTCCACGTGGGTTTGCGAGGCGCGAAGATGAAATTTCACTTCGAGATTCTTGGCATCGATTTCCTCCCGGCATATTTCATAAGCGCGCTGCAGGATTTGATGCACGCAAATCGCCTCAAAGCTCAATTGCAGCTTCCCCTTGGCAATCCGGGTCACGTCGAGCAAATCGTCAATGAGGCGCGCTTCCAGTTCGACGTTACGCCGAACGACCTCAAGCGCCTCCCTGACGGGCTGCGAATCGGGCAGCTCGGCTTCCAACTCACCGACCATCGCAATGACCGGTGACAGTGGACTTCGCAGCTCGTGTGACAGCAATGCCAGGAATTGATCCTTTGCGGCGTTCGCGCCAATCAATTCCTGCCGCAACGTGACATCCCTTGTCTTGTCTTCGACCAGATAGAGCACGCCTTGAATGGTTTCCTGCCAGCCCTGTAGGCGGAGCAAATTGATATTCAAAAAATGCGTCATACCGGTCTTATCTTTCAGCGGATGTTCAACTAGTTGAAACGGCGTCCCGAAAGTCAGCACCCTCTCGATCGCCCCGGGCGGCGCAATCTTCACGTCGTCGTAGGTGGTTTCTGTGATATCATGACCAGGTTGCATGTCGCCAAACCGTTCCGCCATCTGGGCAAACGCATAATTGGCGTGCAGGAAGCGGCGAGAAGTCGGATCAATGAAAGCGATACCGCTGGGCATGTTTGCAAGCATTTTCTCGTTGAAGATCACTTCGCGCTCCAGTCGTTGCTTGGCGTCCAGCTGGCGCTGGTAATAGGCACTGCCCAGCCATGCGAATACGGCGGTAAGAACGATCAACCAAGCCGCGAGGACAGTCATTCGTCCCAAAAGATCATGAACCGGTTTGTAAGCCAGGCTCCTCGGCTGCTCCACCACGGCCACCCAACCGGTCGATTCAATCGGGCTGAAGGAATAAAGATTTCCGTGCCGCTCGAAATGCCCGCTCTTGCTCTGGCTAACCTCTTTCATCAATCCTTCATTGGTCTTCGGCTCAGGCGTTGCGGGATTGGGCTTGAAATCGCTGGCAAAAAGCGCGGCGCCGTTTTGATCGAGCACCTCAAAAAGAAGCCGATCTGAAAACTCAATGGTGGACAGTCGTCGGCCAATTCGCTCCACAAGGACGGAAACTCCGACATAGCCCAGGACGGTTCGGTCTGGCGCGCGCACTGCACCGACGATATCGGTGACGGGCCGGTTATCGGACAGCCTGGGATGAATTGCCGAGACAAAGGTCGCGTCTGTAGCAGCCGCCTGCCGGCGCCAGTACTTGGAGCCAAAATCCTTGGCAATCATCTCCGAAGCCGTCGGAATCGACGCGACAAGGTCGCCGTTTGCTGTGGTGATGAACATTCCATCAATCTGTGGATGAGAATAAAATGCCGAGTTGAGCCATTGTTGAGTGAGCTGTGGATCTGGGGTGCTTAAATTTTTCACCATTTCCGGCAGCGTTTGATAGTATTCGATCACGCTACTGCTGCGGTTTAGATCGTGGCCGACCAGATGCCCCACCAACTGGATTAAGGTTTGGCGGTCGCGCAGGATTCTGGATTCCAGGGTGTCGCGCAGGATGGTGTAGGAAACAATGAGAGTCAGGATCGAAGGGATCCATCCCGCCAGAAGGATAGGAAAGATGATCTTGAATCGTTCGAAACGGTCGCGCCTTCGTTTCGTCATTGTGTCTCCCAACTGATGTCTGCGGGTTACGAAAATTGGCCCATCACGGTTACTCTGCTCGCCGCTCCAGGCAAGGGTGAATGTCTCGAGCAAAGCCGGGTTGGAATGATCGGGTGATTACAAGCCACATGAAAAGTCATCCGTCCTTTGACAATCAAAGAGATTGCCAGACCGTTCGCCGTGCCAATTACGAAAATCGAGAGGAGATTGTTGTGTATCAACGAAATGCGGCGGAGATTTTCAGAGGCAAAACTACGATTTTTGAATTGACGCACATGATGAAAGCGGCATCATGTCGGGCTTACCCCGAAAAACTTTCGGGGCTGTAGAACTCCAATGCAAGGAAGCCTCGCACACATTATCTGGTCGATTTGTTATCTGGGTGTGCTCATTGGGCTGTCCGCCTATGGCATCCATCGCTATTTCATCATCTATCTATACCTGAAAAACCGGAAGCGGCCGCCGGTGCCGGAACGTCATTTTGAAAAGTTGCCAAAGGTCACGGTGCAACTTCCGATCTTTAACGAAGTGTACGTCGCCGAGCGCCTGCTTCGCTCTGTCAGCGAATTGGATTATCCACGGGAACTTCTGCAAATCCAGGTGCTGGACGATTCGACCGACGAAACCCGCGAGATCACTGCTGCGTGCGCGAAGGAACTACAAGAGCGTGGCTTTAATGTTCAACGTATTCATCGAGTCGATCGCACTGGTTTCAAAGCCGGCGCGCTGGCGATAGGGCTCGAGGCTGCCGAAGGCGAATTCGTTTGTATTCTGGATGCCGATTTTGTTCCGCAAAAGGATTTATTGAAGCGAACCATCCATTACTTCACCGACCCGAATGTGGGAATGATCCAGACCCGCTGGGGACATCTAAATCGCGGTTATTCGTTGCTCACGCGCATGCAGGCGATCTTTTTGGACGGACACCTTTTGCTGGAGCAAACCGCTCGCAGCCGCAGCGGCCGGTTTTTCAACTTCAATGGAACGGCCGGACTTTGGCGTCGTTCTTGTATCGAGCAAAGCGGAGGCTGGCAATATGACACGCTGTGCGAGGATCTCGATCTCAGCTATCGTGCCCAGCTCGCAGGCTGGAAATTTATCTATCTTTCGGACGTCGTGACTCCGGCCGAGCTGCCTGTGGACATGAATGGTTTCAAGTCTCAGCAGCATCGCTGGACGAAAGGCTCTGTCCAAACCTGTAAGAAATTATTGCCCACGATTTGGCGAAGCCGCCTCCCTTTCCCGATTAAGCTCGAAGCCACCGGGCATTTGATGTCGAACTTCGCCTACTTGCTGCTTGCCCTTCTCTGTGTGCTTCTGCATCCCTCGTCCGGAGGGCCTCAGGGTGGGTGGCTGCGTACGTTGCTGATTGATGTTCCGCTCTTTCTCGCGGCGTCGGCTTCGGTGGCGGTTTTTTATATTTGTGCCCAACGCGAGCTGCACCCACGGACATGGATGAAAGAAATTCTCTTTTTGCCGTGCCTGCTCGCGTTGGGAATTGGTCTTTCGCTGAACAATGCTCGAGCAGTTCTGGAAGCGCTCATCAATCACAAATCCGACTTCACCCGCACACCCAAGTATGGCATTGAACGAAGGTCTCAGGCATGGCGTAGCTGCAAATACCGGCCGCTCAGGTCAGCTCTCCCGCTGGCCGAGCTGGGTTTCGCAATCTATTTCACGTACTTCGTGATCTTCGCGATCGCGCATGGTCAGTTTTTCTCAGTGCCGTTCTTGCTGATGTTCCAGAGCGGTTTCCTTTACGTCAGCATCTCTTCCTTCAGCAGTCGCTGGTCGAAAATTAATTTTGGCAGATCAGGTGCGGGCGATGCAATTCCCGCGTGACAAATTCAAATTTGTCGAGTAAGAAGTTGCCCATGCTTCGGCCCCTAGCAGTACTTTTTGGTTTCATTTCAATTACGCCCGTCTTTGCTCTTACGCCGGTCAATACATCGAATCAGGTGATCATCAGCGTACGTGATCAGAAGCTGATGCTTGTTCAGAACGGCGGGAAAGTAGCGACTTACCCGGTGTCCACCTCCATGTTCGGGGTTGGCGATTACTGGGGGCGAATGACAACTCCTCTGGGTTACCTTGCCGTCGAGAAAAAAATTGGTGGCAACGCACCCACTGGCGCAGTCTTCCACAAGCGGCGATTTACCGGGGAAGTTCTTCAACCCAATGCTCCCGGGCGCGACCCGGTGATCACTCGTATCATCTGGTTGCGCGGACTCGAGGCGCAAAACGCGCATGCCTTTCAGCGTGGCATTTACATTCATGGCACGCCGCAGGAGAAGAGCATCGGCCGTCCGGCCAGCTACGGCTGCATTCGAATGAAGTCGACCGATGTTGCCGCACTTTACGATCGCGTCCCCGTTGGGGCACTCGTACAGATTACCCCTGAGCACTTACCGAAAGTCGCAAAGGCACCGCGATCGCAACCCGCTAGTACCTTCGTAACCGCGAGTTCAAAACCTCAGAACCAGGACCAGCCAATTTCTGCTTCAGCTTCCAACGATGCGCTCTCGGTCGAACAAATGCGTAAGGGTGGAGCACTTGCTGCTCAGCGGGCAAAAGCGAAGCTCGAATTGAACAAACGATTGTAGCGCTTCCGCCCTTGGACGGATGGGCCGCTTGCATGCCGGCGCGTGAATGCAGGCTTGGAAAACCTTCTGGGGTTGACAATCGCAATGCGCTCGCGAGCGTGCAGGTCCATAAATTTTTTTGATCACAATGGCAAACACCAAGTCAGCCGCCAAACGCGCCCGCCAGACAGTGAAACGATCGCTACGCAATCGCAGCGTCGTGACGCATCTGCGAACGATGCAGAAGACAGTGCGCTCCGTGCAAACGCCGGATCCGGAACAAGTTCGCGCGCTAATCTCAGCTATCGATAAAGCTGCCAAGCGCGGGATTATTCACGAAAATGCCGCGAATCGCCGCAAGGCGCGACTCAATAAGGCGCTGACGGCGGCGAAATAGTGTCGCTCAAAGCGAAGCCGAGGGATCCTGTGACTTACCTCTGGATCCCCGATTCCGCTTCGTTCCGCTCAGGATCGTGGCCGTTCCAAATGCCCGTTGCATATGCCGTCGTCCGGATAGATTCTGTGGAATGATTCCTGCGCTTCTTCTCATCATCGCCGCGGTACTATTTCGCCTCGTCACCGGCTTCTTCGGAGACTCACATTCCATCGGGTGGCTGAACTTCGCGCCGATCGCCGCAATTGCACTCTGCGCGGCTGCTTACTTCCCGCGTAAGTACAAATTCACTGTCCCGATGATCGCACTGCTCATTTCGGATATCGTGTTGAACGCCCACTATGGCTTTTCACTCCTTAGTCCGTTCGTGCTCTCGCACTACATTGGTTTCGCGATTGTCGGCTGCCTCGGATTACTCCTGCAACGTCGCGCTTCGTGGAAAACGCTCCTGCCGGCATCCGCCGCCGCGTCGCTCATCTTCTACGTCATCACAAATTCCGTTTCGTGGATTTACGACCCCGGTTACGCGAAGAACTTTGCCGGACTTATTCAGTCGCTGACGGTTGGGTTGCCTCAATACAGCGCGACCCCAAGCTGGATGTTCTTCCGCAATTCACTCATCAGTGATTTGGTTTTCACTTTTCTGTTTGTTCTTTGCATGAACATGGGGCGAAGCAGGGAGAGATCGCGGGAGCGCGCCGCGCGTCTGCGTACTGTTCCTGCGGGATAATTGCCCATGCAGCCGGTGGAGCGCGACGAAGTCGAGATGCTCTCGCTGATGCTGTTGATTCGGCGTTTCGAGGAACGCGCCAGTCAGCAGTATCAAGCGCAGAAGATTGGTGGTTTTTGTCACCTTTATATCGGTCAGGAAGCGGTTGTGACCGGCGCTATCGCTGCGGTTCGCGATGATGACTACATTATCACCGCCTACCGCGATCATGCTCACGCTCTTGCGCGCGGCACCAGCGCGGATGCATGTATGGCGGAGCTTTTTGGAAAAGAAACTGGCTGCTCACGCGGCCTGGGCGGCTCGATGCATTTTTTCGACAAGAAGCGTCACATGTACGGCGGCCACGCTATTGTCGCTGCTCACGTTCCGCTGGCAGTGGGATTGGCTTTCTCCATTAAATACCGTGGCGAGGATCGTGTTACGCTTTGCTTTTTCGGTGATGGAGCGATCAATCAAGGTGCCTTCCACGAAGCGCTGAACCTCGCAGCTCTTTATAAATTACCGATCGTTTTCATTTGTGAAAACAACCTGTTCGCCATGGGTACTTCCGTGAAGCGATCGACGTCGCTACGGCAAATCGTCGATCGCGCGGAAGGTTACGACATTCCCGGAGAAATTGTGGATGGAATGAACTTTCGCGAAGTTCGTGACAAGGTTGCCGAGATTGTGGAGTCCATCCGTAAAGAGGCGCACCCGGCGTTCCTTGAAATGCGCACCTATCGCTATCGAGGCCACTCCATGTCAGACCCGGCGAGTTATCGAACGAAACAGGAACTGGAGAAATATCGGCTTGATGATCCGATCACGCGTTTGCGGGCCCAGCTCACCCGCGAGGGAAAATTAACAAATGAACAGTTCGATCTGCTCGACAAACGGGCAAAAGAAACAGTGCTGACTGCGGTAAAGTTCGCTGAGAAAAGTCCCCAGCCACCGCTCGACACACTTTACGATTATACATATGCCAATGGCGCTGCTGTGGCCGGCTCCTCTGCTGAGTCCGATGAACCTGCAGGCGATGGAGTCGTAAGTGGAGAAGACCGGCGATGAGAGAAATCACATATCGTCAGGCGCTCAACGAAGCATTGGCGGAAGAGCTGGAGCGCGATCCGAATGTATTTCTGATGGGCGAGGAAGTCGCAGAGTACCAGGGCGCGTACAAGGTCAGCCAGGGATTGCTTCAGCGTTTCGGGCCGCGACGGATCATCGATACTCCAATCAGTGAAAACGGGTTTGCTGGCTTGGGAGTTGGCGCTGCAATGGTTGGGCTACGCCCCATCATTGAATTTATGACGTTCAGTTTTTCACTGGTGGCATTCGATCAGGTCGTGAACAACGCTCCAAATATGTACACGATGTCTGGAGGGCAGTTTAATATCCCCATCACCTTTCGTGGACCAAACGGGCCGGCGCATCAACTGGGCGCTACCCATTCACATGCAACGGAGAATTTTTACGCCAGCGTGCCGGGCCTGAAAGTTTGCACGCCGGCCACGCCGCGCGACGCGAAAGGATTGCTCAAAACGGCCGTGCGCGACAACAACCCAGTGTTGGTTCTGGAGGCCGAGCTGCTTTATAGCTCCAAGGGAATGGTCGAGCCCCCGGATGAAGAGCTGCTCATCCCACTTGGCAAAGCGGAGGTGAAACGCGAAGGCAGCGACGTTTCGATCATTTGTTACTCGCAGACCGTTCCACTAGCACTCAAAGTTGCCGCCCAATTGGAGGAGGAAGATATTTCCGCGGAAATTCTGGATCTTCGTTCCATCAAGCCGCTCGACGAAAAAGCGATCTACGAATCGGTAGCAAAGACGCATCGCGTGGTCATCGTCGAACAAGATCACCCTTTTTGCGGAGTCGGCGCGGAAGTTTGCTATCGAATCCAGAAGAACATTTTTGATGCGCTCGACGCGCCCATCATTCGCGTATCACAGGAAGATGTACCCATGCCGTACAATGAGCGGCTCGAGAAAGCTGTGCTTCCAAATGCAGACAAGCTTATCGCGGCTGTGAAAAAAGTTTGCTACGCATAAGCATTGAAGCGATGAAGCAGTGAAGCGTTGGAGCGAAGTATCTAGTTACCGTTTCAACTGTTCAACGCTTTAACTCTTCAACGAGAGCACCATGCCCGAAATTCAAATGCCCAAATTGAGCGACACGATGACGGAGGGCACTCTCGTCGCGTGGAAGAAGAAGAAGGGCGACGAAGTTTCGGCTGGAGAAGTCCTCGCCGAGATCGAGACCGACAAGGCGACGATGGAATGGGAATCACCCGAGGACGGGACGCTGACTGAAATTTATGTCGAGGAAGGCGGCAAGGTAAACGTCGGCGACAAGATCGCGTTCATTGGCGCTGAAGGTGAGGAGGCGCCTAAAGACCAGGAACAGGAAAAAGAGAAGGAAGAAAAAGAGGAAAAGCCAACAGCCAAAGAAGAACAAAAAAAGGAAGAAGAACCGAAGAAAGCGGAGCAGCCAAAAGAGGAAAAGCCGAAAACAGAAGAGAAGAAGCAGAAAAGGGCGGCGCCGCCGAAGGCAGAAAAGAAGGCCGAACCTGTAGAGGCAGGCGTGTCGCCTGCGCAGTCGGCATCCGCCTCAGGCGGACCACCACAGCGCGAGGAACCGCGCGTGAAAGCATCGCCGGTCGCGCGGCGAATTGCGGCCGAGCTTGGTGTTGATCTTTCCACCGTGAAGGGCACTGGACCCGAAGGGCGCGTAACGGAATCGGATGTACGCGCCGCAGGTAAATCAAAACCCGCTGCTTCAGCGGTTAAGGTGCCCGCGGCGGTAAAGGCTGGCGAAAGCGCGCGCATTCAACTTTCCGGAATGCGCAGAGTCATAGCCCAACGCCTGGTGGAAAGCCTGGGCCCAGTTCCACATTTTTATCTGAACATCGACATCGATGCCGCGCCGCTGATGGAGGCACGGGAGGAATTGAAGTCGGCGGGCGAAGGCGCGGATGCTGCGAAGATTACGGTAAACGATTTTGTTCTAAAGGCGGCCGTGCAAGCCGCAGTCAAGGTGGCGCGAGTGAACGCTTCGTTCGATGGCGATGCAATAGTGCAGTATGCCGACATCGATCTTGGAATAGCCGTCGCGATCGACGACGGCCTCCTCACGCCAGTTATCCGCGCCGCGCAAAACAAATCGCTGCGAGAGATCAGCGAACTGGCAAAAGATCTGGCGCATCGCGCGCGCAGCAAACGCATGAAGCCTGAAGAATTTCAGGGTGGCACGTTTACTGTTTCAAATCTCGGTGCTATGGGAATCGACAGTTTCTCAGCTGTAATTAATCCGCCGCAGGGTTTTATTTTGGCCGTAGGCAGGATTACAAACGTCCCTGTACTGGACGACTGCGACCAGATTATCGCGGGTCATCGGATGTCGCTTACGATGAGCTGCGATCACCGCGTCATTGACGGTGCCTTGGGTGCTGAATATCTGAAGGAGCTGCGCCACCTTTTGGAAAACCCAGCGTTACTGCTGGTTTGAATTTCTTGCGGAAACGTGCGGGTGCCAGTTTTAGCGCTGGATGGCCGCACGCGATGTCTAGATCCAGTCGCTATCGCGGTCCTGTTTCCCAAGTCATAAAATCGTCGAGCGTTTGCCGGGTTCTATCGACCACGAACTCAACAACGGCTGCGTCGTCAATGAAGCCGAGGAACGGTGTCTTGTCGGGAATTAGATCGAATGGATCGACCAGATAGTTAAGAGCCGCAACGATCCATAACAGCGAATCATGCGCAGCCTGATCGTATTCTGCGCGATGGTGCGCACGGACCAACCGCAGCATTGTCTGGAGATAAGGCCAATATTCCTTAAAGGAGTCTTTTGGCACCGACGCTGCCTTTTTCGCCGCCTCGTTGAAAAGAGTTTGCAGCCTCTCACGATCGTCGACGCACGACTTTGCGTCGGTGAGCGCTCTCGCAAACGCTTCGCTGCGAAGGGCAGGTTTGCTGTAAGGGCTGAGTCCCTCAATATTTTTTCGACTCTGCCGCGCCTTGCTCTTGGCACCCGATTTCGTTTTTACCTCTTTCATCGGTCACTATGAGAGCAGGCCAGTGCGCAGATGAGAAGCTCATTCGTTACGCGGGCAATCATGTCCGCGATTCGGACGGACTCGTCCTGTGGCGAGCCTGGGCCGTTATCAACAGACAAGATTGTCTGTATCTTTACGATTTTGTTGCCAGGATCAGTGGTGAAGGTCCGGGGGCGTCTAGTTTTCGCACCTTTTTGAAACCCGCTTCTTCTAGCCAGTTCTTGATTTCGTTGAAACTGAAGGTGTCGCCTTTTTCGGTGTTCACCAGCATTTGCACGGCAAACATCAGTGAGGCTAGCGGTTTGGTGCGATCGTCGTTCACCAGCCATTCTGCAATTGCGATGGTTCCGCCTGATCTTAGCGCACGGAAAATCTTTCTAAGCAATTGGCGGCTGCGATCTTCGCCTTCGCTGTGCAAGATGTGGCCAAGGATCGCGATGTCATAGCCGGCGCCGAGATTCGCCTCCAACATATCCCCCTCGATATAATTGAAGCGAGTGCCGACGCCGAACTTTTGTGTGATTCGTTTTGTCGTCGGAATCATTCCCGCCCAATCGACCGCGGTCACTCGCACCCGCGGCGATTTTTGGGCAAGAGCAATGCCCCAAATACCCGAACCTGCGCCAATATCGAGCGCGCGAATTTCGTCCTTTGCCTTTTCTAACTTCAAGTGATCGGCGAGTTTTTGCGCAGGCGGATAGCTCAGCGGAATGATGTTTTCCACCAATTGACTAAAGAATTCCGTGCCTTCGGTTTCCTGGTTTACGGCGACGGTCGGACGACCTTGGCGAACGATGTCTGACAATTGTAGCCATCGTGAAATAAGGTTTGGCGCGATGGTACCAAAAAACCCCGCGTGCGTTCCGGGATTTTTGCGTAGAAGAAAGGCGGCGCTTTCGGGGGTAAGCGAATACTTCCCTTGCCGATCTTTCTTTAGAAGTCCTAAACCAATTAGCGCATTCATTAGAATCCGCAGAGCGCGCGCTGAAGCCCCGGTTTTCTCTGCGACTTGCTCGGCCGTTTTCGCGCCGTCTTCCAGCGAATCGAAAACCCGGTTACTCACAGCCGCGCTGATGATCAACGGCGGCGCGTAAGCGAAGCTCAGTTCCATCAAACGTTGGGGCGTGACTTGTTCGCCACGGCGAATCCGTCCCCTGGCGGATTTTTTACGGCGAGTTTTCCTGGGCATATCAAATTTGAGGTTTCGAAAACTAAGATCGATAAATAAGATTGGGAATCAAATTGTGACCAAGCATTCTCCTGAGCCTCAGGCGCCTCCTCTCGTGGCTTTCTTCAAAACACGCGAGGAAATGGAAGCCAGCGAGCGTGCTGTGCTTGCGCCATTTGCGGAAAAGTCCGGCGCCTCGCGTGGCCGGCAATATTCGGAGCCGGGGCATGCGTTTCGCACCGAGTTCCAACGCGATCGGGCGCGGATAATTCATTCACGCGCGTTTCGTCGGATGGAGTACAAGACCCAGGTCTTTTTGAATGGCACCGGAGACCACCTGCGTACCCGCCTGACGCACTCCATTGAGGTAGCGTCCATTAGCCGCACGATTGCCCGCGCATTACGTCTGAATGAAGATCTCGCCGAAGCGATCGCCCTCGCGCACGATCTGGGACACGCGCCTTTTGGGCATTCGGGCGAAGAGATGCTGGCTGAATGCATGCGCGACCATGGCGGCTTCGATCACAACCGCCAGAGCGTGCGAGTAGTCGAGCTCCTTGAAGACCCTTATCCAAATTTTCCAGGATTGAATCTGACATTTGAAGTGCGCGAAGGTTTGCGGAAACACGGAGTATTTAATGACATGGCAGAGGTGACGGGAGCGCTGGCACCTGCTGCTTTACAAAGCTATCATTGTCCATCGTTGGAGGCGCAGGTCGCAGACCTGGCGGACGAGATTACCTATTACAGCCATGACCTGGATGACGCGGTGGATTTTGAAATCCTAGATGCAGCACAACTGGAAAAAAGCGAGGTCTGGCGTCGAAGCCTGCGGGCTGTGCTGGCACGCTACCCCGACGCTCGGGAGCCGGAACTGCACAAGCTAATCATTCGAGATATTATCGATACGGAAGTGCGCGATCTGGTCTCGACCAGCACAAAATCCATTGCAGATACCAGCGTCCAAAGTGCAGACGAAGCGCGACAGCAGCCAGCGGCCCTGATTCGCTATAGCGATGATTTGCTCCAAGCGAATCTGGATTTGCGAAACTTCCTGTATCAGAACGTCTATTATAATTCGCGCGTTTCCGACGTGAATCGACGCGCATGCGAAATGCTGCGCCAGGTTTTCGAGGCCTATTTGGCCGATCCTGACAAATTGGGTGAGACGACGGCGAAACGAATTGAGACCGAAGGATTGCATCGCACTGTATGCGATTACATCGCCGGAATGACGGACCGATACTTGATGGAAGAACACGCGCGGCTTGCAGCTATTTAGCCGCCGACCTCTGGGCGCCGCGTTTCGCAGAGCGAAACGGATGCACCTACGCAGCCGCGGTTCCGTTTTCTTCCCGAAGATACTGAATCACCAGCCGCAAGCGTTTATTAATGGAGAGTTCTTCCAGGACGCGTTGACGACGAAGAGGGTCGCTCACAAATGTTGAGGCGACGAGATCAGCAAGCAATTCCGGGTCACTCAAATCGGAAAGATACCGGTCTACTTTAGGAGGAAGCTGCCGCAGTCCGTCCCCTTTGAGGTTCGAATAAAGTTCCAGCACCTTCGCAGCCAGTGCTTCGGTTTCCACAGATGTGGCGGAGTCGGATTCGAGCGACTCAATCGTTGCAATCGGGAACGGCTCTTCCTGCTGGAAAGCGCTGAATCTGACACGCTCCAGTCCCTGCAGAATGAGGTTCGATGTGCCGTCGCTTCCTTCGACGCATGCGCGAATGAGACCAACCGTTGCAATTTGGAAGAAGTCGGCGGTCGAATTCCATTCCACGCAATGCGGTTTGAGCAGTGCGACGCAAAACATGCGGTGATGGGAAAGGGCATGCTTTAACATCTCGCGATAGCGCGGCTCAAAGATATGAAGCGGCAGCAGCGCATGTGGAAAAAGCAGGGCGCCAGGCAACGGCATCACTGGCACTTGTTGTGGAATGGCTACGGATGAGGACATGGCACGTTTCTTTTTTTGTACGATATATGCGTTGGAGAAAGAGCAAGCGAACGGATCGTAATTCGTTAAAGTGTTGAACCGTTAAGGCGGCTACAATCTGCCGATTCAACGGTGGAACGGTTTAACGCTTCAACGCGGCGAAGCTCAATGCGCGAACCTGATCCAGCGATATTTGTCCCTCGATGTCGCTTCGGCCGAGTGACACATACACGAGAGCCGATCCGCAACAGGCGAGAAGTACGCGCGAAGCTGCGCCCAGTTTGCCAATTCCCATCGCGCTCACTGCAATGTCAACGTCACTGGCTACAGCGAAATCGATCAAGCGCGTCAGTTGCATCGGAGTGTCGGTGCGTGTCGCCACTTTGAAAAAGTCCGCACCATATGTTTTTGCGGCGCGCGCTTGAGCTCGCAACCGGCTGGGAGAGGGTGTGCTTTTCAAGTGATGAACTGAAATGATGCGCAGCACGTTTCGCCTTCGAGCCAGCTGAAGGAGCGAAACGAAAACAGGTGCGGAGCGTAGTTCGACATCGATATAACGGGCTCGAGATAAGAATCGAGCGAGCAGATTGTGCCGCTGCGACTGCGATAATCGATTCGCGCCACCTTCCATCGGATGTCGCGCAGTGATGACGACCGGCGCGTGCAACTTGGAGATCTTGTTCTCCAGCCGGTCGATTACGCGCACAAGTCGATCCAGTCGAAGTTCAAACAAATCCGGTGGCTCTTGCATTCGAATGGCTAAATCGAACTCAGCGGGCGACGTGATGACGCCCACCACACGGGGTCGCCGGCGGCGATGCTTTCCGGAACTAGGAGCGGTTGGAGAAGGTTCAAGCACGAATCGACACGATCGAGACCGTGATTCGTCAAATGTTTACACAGGGTCCACGATCAACGGTTCAATGTTTTAGCGATTTAACGCCGCGAAGCGAGCATTCTCTCAACGTACTTGGCGAGAATATCGAACTCGAGATTCATCGGATCGCCCACCTGGACCTGGTCTAGATTAGTATGCGCTTTCGTGTAAGGGATAATCCACACGACGAAGCTTTTCGAAAGAACTTCGGCGACGGTAAGACTGATTCCATTCACCGCAATCGAGCCCTTGTACGCGACATAATGGGCGAACGCCTTTGGTAACTTGATTTCCAATCGAAAATCTCCGCCGCTTTTCTGATAGGCGATGACGGGTGACACACAATCGATGTGTCCTTGAACGAAATGTCCCCCAAAACGCTCCGTCCCGGCAATGGCGCGCTCAAGATTTACAGGTTGCTTCGGCTGCAGGTTTTTCAGATTTGTGCGAGCGATCGTCTCGTCTAACAGATCGAAAACCAACTCCTCGCCGCGGTGCGACCTTAGTGTGAGGCAACAACCATTAACGGACAAACTATCGCCGCGCCGTATCTTTTTCGCGACGCGCTGCGCGGCAATTTTCAATTGATTGCCGTTTTTGCTTGCGCCGACCGCGATTACACTGCCGACTTCTTCAATCAAACCCGTGAACATGATGATAAGGTGTACAGCGTGATTCGTTAGATAGTTACACGGTTACATCGGATTTACGATTTAACGATTTACCTTGGCGAAACCATTCGTGGTTAGAACAATTCAGCCAACCATATTTCAGCGTTTTTTCAGGACGGAGACGGCTGGTGGGTCAGTCCTCCTCCTGTTCGGAATAGCTGCACTCGTGCTGGCCAATTCACCGCTGGCCGAAGCGTACCAACGTCTTTGGCAGATCCGATTAACATTTGGAACCACAGAACACTCGCTGTCGCTGACGCTGCATCAGTGGATCAACGATGGGCTGATGCCGGTGTTTTTTTTGTTAGTCGGCCTTGAGATCAAACGTGAGTTAATCGTCGGCGAACTGGCCTCGGTAAGGAAAGCCGCTCTTCCAATTGCGGGCGCGATCGGCGGCATGATTGTCCCGGCTACGGTCTATTGGATGTGCAACATGAGCGGGCAGAACGCGCGGGGCTGGGGCATCCCGATGGCGACGGATATCGCATTTGCTCTTGGAGCCCTCGCTTTGATTGCTCCCCATGCACCGGCCGGCGCCAGATTGTTTCTTGCCGCGCTCGCGATCGTTGATGATATGGGAGCGGTTCTCGTTATCGCAATTTTCTATTCGCACGCGCTAGCGTGGAACGCGCTCATCGTAGCAGCCTTGATCGTCAGTCTCTTGATCGGATTAAATGCCATGGGGGTCCGCCGCTTGTGGCCATATCTGCTGGGAGGAATCGCTCTTTGGTATTTCGTGCACGAATCCGGTGTGCACGCCACGGTTGCCGGCGTCGCGCTGGCCTTTACGATTCCCACTCATACGCGGATCAATGCGGTGGAATTCTCGCGCAAGGCGCGGGGCTTTTTGGCTCGATTCGATCGCACCGAAAGCGGTGATTCTCTTGTCCTGACTAGCAAGGGACAACAGGAGGCCGTCTTCGCGATCGAGCATGCGAGCAAAGCTGTGACCGCGCCGATTTTGCGTCTCGAACACGCGCTTCACAACTTCTCTGCGTTCGTCGTGATGCCGCTATTCGCATTCGCCAATGCCGGCGTCAGGATCGGTGGGCCGTTCCGGCATGCCGAAGTTGCTATTGGAGTACTGCTCGGGCTTGTTATCGGGAAACCGCTCGGTATCACGGCGGTCGCACTTGGCGCGGTCAAATCGGGAATTGCCCAACTTCCACGCGGCCTCGGATGGGCGTCTCTGCTCGGTTACGCCTGCCTGGCAGGGATCGGTTTTACCATGTCGCTGTTTATCGCTATGCTTGCGTTCGATGAGTCTGGGCCAGTTAACGCCGCAAAGTCAGGTATTCTCGCCGGGTCGCTTCTGGCCGGGCTCGCTGGCGCGATTGTTCTAAGGCTTGCGTCTCGTTTTCGGGATAATGAATAAGGCTCATACCATCCATCAGTCACCTGCCGGAGGATGTAGTCACGGCGCTGCGCCGCGGTGTTCGGAATCGCGCGATGAGCGCCTCGACACAGCAAGGCAGCTACAAAAACACGCGCATCTGCCTGTTGTTGTTGTCTCTGCCATTCTCTTTCTGTCTGGAATAGGCGCGCTGATCTTCGAAACTCTCTGGCTGAGGTTAAGCGGCCTAGCTTTTGGCAACTCGGCCTGGGCGGCAGCGTTGATCCTGTCCAGTTTCATGGCAGGCCTGGCGCTGGGGAACGCGATCGCCGCGTCATCAAGAATTCGGCGATGGCGACCGCTTTATCTTTATGCCGTGCTGGAGGTGCTCGTCGCTTTGCTTGGTTGCACAATCGTTTTTGGTCTTCCGGTGCTGGGGGAATTGTTGCGACCTTTGTGGCAAATGCTCTGGAATTATCAGCCAACGCTTCTCGGACTACGGTTCGTGTTGTCTTTCCTAATTCTACTTGTGCCGACGACGGCGATGGGTCTCACGCTGCCGGTGTTGATCGAAGATCCGGTTTTGCGGCAAACCAATTTTGGGCGCGCGATTGGTTTTCTGTATGGGTCGAACACTCTTGGCGCGGTGGCCGGCGCTGTGCTCGGAGAAGGTTATCTCATTGCGGTGTTTGGCCTGCGAGGCACGAGTTTGGTTGCAGCTCTGGTGAGTTGCATCGCTGCGGCAATTGCATTGTTCTTTGCCAAACGCGAACGGGGGAGCAGCAAACATGTTCTGCAGCGAGCGTTTCCGCTCCACCTGGATGTCAGGTATCGGCCACCGTGGCGGCTGCTTTTCGTCAGTTTTGGAACGGGCTGTGTTTTGCTCGCCCTGGAGGTAATTTGGTTTCGGTTTCTACGGTTGTACGTCGCGTCATCGTCGACGGCCTTCGCCGTGATGCTCGCCGTTGTGTTGGGGGGAATTGGGCTGGGCAGCGTTCTGGCCAGCCTGATACACCTACGCTCCACACGCCTGGATCAGTCGGTTCCCATCCTGTTGTTGCTTGCCGCGATTCTGGTGTTGCTATCGTACTGGTTTTTTCCGAGCGCGCTGGTTCCAGCGTCCGTCGCGGTATTTGACCTCAGTTGGTGGCGAATCACGCTGCTCTCCACAGGTTTAATGTTCCCGGTCGCCTTGGTCTCGGGAATTTTGTTTCCGGCCATCGCCGCAAGTGTACAAGCCGCAGTGGGCGACCGGATGAACAGCACTGGGATCACCACACTGCTTAATACGGTAGGCGCAGCGTTCGGTGCGCTCCTGGCAAGTTTCGTCCTTCTGCCGGGCATCGGTTATCAATGGAGCCTCATGGGCTGCGCTGTCGGCTACGCGCTCCTGAGCCTTGTGGCACCTCTTGCAGTGTGGCGTCCTGTCGGCGCCTCGAAAGCGCCGACAATGCCGCGCAGTCCAAAGCATGGTGTCGCCGCCATTGTTCTAATCGCTCTCTGGATCGTTCTGATTTTCATTTTTGCAATTTTTCCGTATCGGCGCGCTGAGACGCACTTTGCACACGCGAGTCATCCTTACGAAACGCCAGAGGGGGAAAAGCGGTTGGCGCATGCTGTGAAACGGATCGAGGGCACCTCGGATACGTGGCAATTACTGCGGCGCGATCTTGCTGGCGAACCGTACTACTACCGGCTCCTGTGCAATGCGTTTTCAATGTCGGCCACGAATCCAACCGGCCAGCGTTACATGAGATTGTTTGCTTATCTTCCTCTGGCTTTTCGTCCCGAATCACAAAACGTTCTGCTGCTCTGCTACGGATGTGGCATCACCGCAGATGCGCTTCTTCACGGGCCAAACATCAAGCGAATGGATGTGGTGGACATTTCCAAAGAAGTATTTCGCCTCGCAGATTTCTATAGCGGACCCGGTTACACCAATCCGTTGCACGACCCACGGGTAACGACATTCATTCAGGACGGCCGTTTCTTTCTTGAAGCCGCTCCGCGAGAATACGACATCATTTCCGGCGAACCGCCTCCGCCGAAAAACGCGGCTTCGGTCAACCTCTATACCAAGGAATTTTTTTCTCTTATGAAGAGCCGCCTCAGCGAAGGCGGAATTGCGAGCTTTTGGCTGCCAATTGACCAACTAAAGTTGAATGAGGCAAAAGCAATTCTTCGCGCGTTTCACGATGTATTTTCGAACGCATCGGTATGGGCAGCCGACGAGAACTGGATCATGATGGGCATCAACGGCCCCGTCCGCAGAATGAATGAAAAGGAGTTGCGCCATTTGTGGAGCGACCCCGCGAGCGGCGCGGATTTAAAACGTATTGGGGTCGAGGTCCCGCAGCAATTGGGCGCATTGTTTTTGATGGACGGCGATGAGATCGATCGCATTACAAGCGACATCGCGCCGCTGACGGACAATTATCCGAAGCGATTGAGTGATGCGCCATGGGACACAAGGGCGAATCTTGAGTTCGTCGCGGCTTACATGGAGCCAGCATCGGTCTCCGAACGCTTTCTAGGGTCGCCGCTGATCAAACGTATCTGGCCGGAGGCGCTAAGTAAATCAATGGAGTCCCTTTTCGCCGTTCGTGAGACGCGGTTCCTTTCGGAAAACGTTGGAAGCAACAAACTGGCCGAGCTCGATCTTTTTCTACGAGGGACACGCCTGCGCGTGCCGGTCTTGGAAGCATTGGGCAGCGACGAACTACGACTCGCCATCGCGCAGCGGGTTGCGCACGAGACAGAACCACCGCCATTGGAGATTGCGCCAGACCTCATTGCCGGCGCTCTGGCGCGGCGCGATTTGGATCAAGCGATCCGGCTTCTAGAAAATCAGAAAGATCGCGGCGCTTTCGGTGTTCGTGAAACCTTGCTGCTAACGTACCTCTACTGCTTGAATGCCAATGTGGATAAGGCCGAAGCGTTCGCAGCAGCGAATTCCGCATTGATCAATAACGATTCGTTGGCCGATTGGCTGTGGAAAAAATTGGAATCCGACTTCGGGTTTCATCCTCCAGGCAAGCGCGAATGAATGCGAATGCCTAAGGGTGCAAGGAGCCCAGGACGCATGCCGATGGGCACGAATAGATTGCGCACCTTGTGAATCCTTAAACCGGCTACGCACTGAACAAGATGAAAGTCTCGATAGTTATTCCCTGTTACAACGAGAAAGCTACGATCGAAAAAATTGTTGAGGCGGTTCGCTCAGCTCCGATCGAGAGTAAAGAGATCATTCTCGTTGACGATTGTTCGCAAGACGGGACACGGGCAGTGCTGGAAGAGAAGGTTTGTCAGGTCGTTGATCGGATCATTTATCATCAAGTCAATCGCGGCAAAGGAGCGGCTTTGCGCAGCGGCTTTGCGGTTGCCACCGGTGATATCATTCTTGTCCAGGACGCGGATCTTGAGTACAGCCCAGAGGATTATCCAGCGCTCCTGGAGCCTCTGATGTCAGACAAAGCGGACGCGGTTCTCGGTTCCAGATTCATGGGCGACCGGCCGCATCGAGTTCTATTTTTTTGGCACATGGTTGGAAACAAGTTTTTAACCCTTCTTTCCAATATGTTCACGAATCTTAACCTGACGGACATGCAGACGGGCTATAAGGCCTTCAAAGCTCCCCTTATCAAATCGATTCAAATAGAAGAGGACCGTTTTGGCGTTGAGCCTGAAATTGTGGCGAAGCTGGCGAAGCTTAGGTGCAGAATCTTTGAAGTAGGAATCTCGTACTACGGTCGCACCTATGAAGAGGGAAAAAAAATTGGCTGGCGGGACGGCTTTCGAGCCTTACACGCAATAGTGAAGTATGGTTGCCGCCGAAGCTCAGCCGGCCGGCCAACGCATTAATCGCGCTTGCGAAGCGAAAGCCAATCCCTCATGCGCCGGCACGCGTTGTTTATTGGAGCGTTTGTCATTCTTGCAGCAGCACATTTTGTGATTCTGCTGACGTCGCAAACTCATGTGCATAGCGACGAAGCAATCATCGGCCTGATGGGTAAACACATTCTGGAAGGACGCTATTTTCCTTTCTACATGTACGGGCAGGCATATAACGCAGGGGCTGCCTGGGAAGCTTATCTGGCTGCGATTTCTTTCGCGTTGTTCGGTGTCGGTGTCATTTCATTAAAGAGTTGCATCGTCGTGCTGTCGTTGCTCTGCCTTTTTCTGTTTTATCGGATGTGCCTGGCGCTTTATGACCAGCGGACGGGCCTCCTGGCCACGGTTGCGTTCGCGCTCGGCCCAACACTTCTCAAGTGGCATTTTCAAGTGAGGGGTTACTCGTGGTATTTCTTGTCGATCCCGGTTCTGACAATGCTGTTTGCATCGATCGAATCAGCACCGGATCCGAAGCGAAAGACCTTGCTTTTCTTCGGCCTGGCGTCCGGCGTCAGCATCTGGTGCCTCGAGCTTGCGATCCCGCTCATAGGCGCATTATGGATGCTGTTGATTTTACGCCGCAGGCTTTCGCTCAATAATGCGGCGGCAGCCTTGGCCGGCCTCGTGGTCGGGTACGCGCCGACGATTGCATTTAACGTCGCGCACCACTTTAGCAACTGGCGGTATTTGATAATTGAAAGGCCAGGAGGAGGATTGTCGTCGCTCTTCCACCTTTCAACGTTCGGCAGAATTTTACTTGATGAAATGCCGAAGTTCTTCGGGCCCGACACTGTTCTCTGGTACTATCCGGAAACCCCGGCATCCGGCTACGTGTTTTACACGATTACGCTTTTCGCCGTGGGTGTGGCGATATGGCCCTTCGCAAGATCGCCCTCAAAAATCATACGAGCGCTGCGGGGTGATCTGCCGGATCACCTGCAAAAAAGAGATTTTGATATGCTGGTGCTGACCGTGGCTTCCTTTGTCCCGTACCTGACGATGCCCGCTGGCGTACCAAGCTATTTCTTCGGCGGATGTTTCTTTTTGTCCGCCTTGACAGGACGAATGTTGGAACGCTCCTTTTCTTCATCGACGGTGTTGCCGCGCCTTGCTGGCGCGGGTGTGCTCGGCGCGATTTTGGTAACTGGGATTGCGGTCATGATCAAGGTTGGACAGCAGAATCAGATCGAAACTCTCTCCCTGTGCCAGAACACCAAGAATTACTGCATGACACGAATTCCTGGGGCGGACATCGAAGGCGTTGAACAGTATCTGCGCCTGCACAATGTGACGTCCGTCTGGACCACGATCTCATTTGTTTACCCGCTACTGTTCGAGAGCGGTGAGACATTGGCCGTTTCTAATGCGATTTTCGAGTACCCCCATCGTGTTTATCCGCAGAAAATCCCGTGGCGTGAGCCCAGCCTCAATCCGGACGCCGCATTCGTCATCGAAACCGATGCCCCTTTTCGTTCGCTGCTGGAGACGCATTGCGCACAGGCCTTCGGCACGGCGCCGTTGGTCCGCGAATTCGGGAAACTGAGCGTAGTAGTGGAACACGAGTGATTCCGTTCGTTGTCCCTGCGCTTTTCATCCAAAATCTCGCACAGCCCTTTAACATCAGCTTAAGCTGCGTCCCGGACGGCCTTTTGTGAAGAAGGTGGTCGCATTAACGCTTACTGCCGTTGCCACCAAAATATATTGTCTCCCCAATTGCCGTCTTCTCCATACCGAACCGGTGTGTACCCCAACGAGGCCATCGGGATTTGAGGCAGGCGCGGCAGCCAATCGTTGGTCAATAGAAATCCGCCCGGCTTGAGAAGTGTGGCGATATTCTGAAGGGCAAGCGCCTGCTCCAATGTGTCGTAATAAAGGAAAACATTCGTGGCGACAATCAGATCGAATCGTCTTTTGTCCCCTTGATCGTAATCTTCGAAAACGACGTTCAAATCGACCGGTTTGCATGAAAGGATGATTTCCGGACGAATCTCGACTGCGCGCGTCTCGAGACCCTTGAGAGCCATGGGAGGTTGAATGGGAGCGACGGGCGTACCGATCTCGCTCCCAAACGAATGCCAGTATTGGACTGCGGCAGCAACCAATGGCCAGCCCTCGCGCGGCAATTGCACGATATAGTTTTCTCCCCTTTTGGCGTTGTCGCGTGCGCGGCGCAAATGCTCGAGAACCTCCCGGCTAATGTCGAAGGCCGTAATGTCGATCTTTCCAAGTTCGCCGAGTCCCAATCGAATGAGCGAATCGTAGACCGCGAACGGCTGCAGTGTCTGGAGCGGATAAAAGTCGTAACCGAATCCTTTATCGGTGAAATCCAAACCAGGCCCAATCACCGCCACACGAGCGATCGATTTCTCTGGAAGGACTGCGCGATCCTTCATTTCGCGTAGCGCGGCCTCGATCCCGAAGCTCGACAGAATGGTTGTATCAAGCGAGATGCCCCGATCGCGAAACATATGCGAGCGCTTGGAAAGCCCCGCCTCTTGATTGTTCTCGCTGGTCGCCTCGTCAAACTGTTCGCGAAAAGCGATCTGTTCCTGGACGACCCGCCGAAGATTTTCTATGACGAAATTTCTGGTCTTCTCGTATCCGGCTGAACTGTCAGGATCCATTCCGCCGTCTCGGAGAAGGTTTCGTAGAAGGATGAGTCGCTCGTTCTTTCCCGGATTCCGAAGCCTTTGCAGAAAATCATCCAGTCGCGACTGCACGACCGCGTCATTCGGATCGTTCATTGTCATGACCCGTGGTTGAGTTGTGAATGAAGTGCCAAAAAAAAGTAGGTTAATCATGGAATCGAGCGCGCCTCGTTCAAGACGCGCCCGAACAGCGTCATCCTTGCGCTCTGCCCAAGCTTTCCACTTTGCTTCGTTCGCTTCCTTTAACTCCGGCGGTAGTTTGTTAGCGAGCGCTTCCATCACCGGCTTGACCGTTGCGAGCGGAATGATCGATCGATTTCCGGCATGTGTTTGTTTGTCGCGGCACTCGGCGAGAAGCCAAACGCCGACAACGCCGGTAATAATTAAAAGAATGGGCAATCGCAGCGGACGCCTGGATCTTAATAAGTTCATTTTGTCTCTTCGGGAAAATCAAAACCGCGCTAATCTCGGCCCGAGATAATATCGCGGTAACCGGCCATCCGAAAGAGTGCTAAAAGCGCTCAAAAAAACTTTGAAAAAATTCAAAAAAAAGCTTGCCAGCCCCTGAGGCGTTCATTAAACGGGTGAATTGACGCGACAAGTGGGCCCAGAAGGCCGTTCAAAAAAACTTTGAAAAAGGTGAAAAAAAAGCTTGTCAGCGCCGCAGAGATTTAATAAGCGTGTCAAAACCTAACCAAACCAATGGAGAAACTAATGACTAAAAACGTGCTAAATAAACTCGGATTTCTTGGTGCCGTCTTTGCGGCGGCCGTGGGATTTCCTCTAATTTTTGCATCAAGTGCATCCGCTCAGTTGCCGGCGCCGGCTGGCCCAGCAGAGCCAGGGACTCCGGCTAGTGAGGTCGAGCGCGTCATCGTGACCGGTTCGAATATTCCCACGGCGGAAGAGACCGGCCCGAATCCAGTAGACACGTACCGTCCGCAGGACATCGAGAAACTGGGTATCCGCAACGCAACCGACCTGCAAACATTCATCCCGCAGGAGGCGGGTGGAACCGTTAACCAGAACATTGCCAACGGGGGCGATGGTAGCGTCCAGCTCAACCTGCGCGGTCTCTTGGCGAAGGAGACTTTGGTTCTGATCGATGGCAAACGGGTCGCCTACGGTTCGTTGGGCACCGCCGGGTTTAGCGGAGGTCCGGACATTCAGTTGATACCCTTTCCCATGATCGATCACATCGATATTCTGAAGGATGGCGCTTCAGCTGTGTACGGGTCTGACGCGATCTCCGGCGTGGTCAACTTCTTCCTGATCCACAAATTCCGCGGTCTGGAGATCGGTGGCACGTACGGGAACACGAACATGGGAGCGTCCAACGATATGGGTGAATGGGAAACGTGGTTGAAAGCCGGCACGGGCGATGACAAGACGGACATCGTAGTGATCGCCGATTTCTATCAGCGCACCGGCGGTGTTTTCAGTCGCGACCGCGATATTTCTTCCAATGGATTCTTTATTCCGTTTGGCGGATTTGATGCGCGCAGCGGCAATTTCCCTGGCCGGGTTCAAGGTACCCGTTTGATTCCCAGTTTGTTTTTCAGCGCAAACAC